>Ga0080064_1000300_pt1 | contig 142539 bp, 130 predicted proteins | sample Subgrocontami54m_FD_69260 | JGI IMG/M metagenome (GOLD analysis project Ga0080064, IMG submission 69260) | Subsurface groundwater microbial communities from S. Glens Falls, New York, USA - GMW46 contaminated, 5.4 m (SPADES assembly) (version 2) ...
ATCGAGTGTTTCTATAACCGAAACCGGATTCATCAGTCGCTCGGTTACAGAACGCCAGATGAGGTGGAGAGGTTGTACTATGGTGATTAATTCAACTGTCCGGGAAGCCGGGGTTAGCTCACAATCGAATTATGTTCGAGATCATCCAAAGCGAAACATTCAGGCGCTGGCGTACCGGCCTCAAAGATCGTCAGGCCGTGTTACGCATCAATGCGAGGCTGGAGCGCGTGATCGACGGGAATTTTGGAGATGTGAAGCCCGTTCGAGAGGGAATCAGCGAGTTACGTATCGACTATGGCCCCGGCTATCGGCTGTATTTCATCCGGGTCGGCCCTCTGGTGATTGTGCTTCTTGCCGGTGGTGACAAGCGTACACAAGAGGCTGATATTGACCGCGCAATTGCGCTATCAAAAGAGTGGAAGGAATCATCATGACTGAAAAATTTTCCCGTTGGGATGCTGCGGACGATCTCAAAACCGAAGAGGATATTGTGCAATATTTTGATATTTGCCTGGAAGAAGACCCCGGAGACGGCAGCCTTATCCGGCGCGCGCTGGGTTCCATTGCAAGAGCCAAAGGCATGACGCAGCTTGCTCGCGATACCGGCATTTCCCGCGAAGGACTCTATCGGGCACTTTCTGCTGACGGAAATCCTGAGTTCGGTACGGTGATGAAAGTCATTCGCGCGCTGGGCGTCAAACTGCACGCCGAGATAGACCACGCTTGACGCGCTGCGTAAGAATCAGCCCGCCCGTACATCAAACTGGCCGGAATCTCCCCTATATTGATTTATACAGCGCCAGGTAATCCTCGGCGCTCTTCTCCCAACTGAAATCACGCGTCATGGCGTTGCGCTGGATTCTCTCCCAGGCTTTTTTGTCAGAGTAAACGGCGAGGGCGCGGCGGATGCTGGCCAGAAATGCATCGGTGGTCATCGGTGAGAAAATGAAGCCGGTGATGCCATCTTCCACCGTGTCCATCAGCCCGCCGGTGGCATGCACGATCGGCGGCGTGCCGTAGCGCTGGCTATACATCTGGTTGAGGCCGCAGGGTTCGAAGCGCGAGGGCATCAGGAACAAATCCGCGCCGGCTTCGACCAGATGCGACAATCCCTCGTCAAAGCCGATCGTCACCCCCACCTTGTCCGGATGTGCGTGGGAGAGGTTGCGGAAGCCGTTTTCCAGGGCGGTTTCACCGGTGCCGAGCAGGACGATCTGCACATTCTCCCGCAACAGTTGCGGCGCGATCTCCAGCAGCAGGTCCCCGCCTTTCTGGTGGGTGATGCGGCTGATCATGCCGAGCAGCGGGATGTTCGGGTCGCGCTTCAGCCCCATTTTTTCCTGCAGGGCGAGCTTGTTGGCGGTCTTGCCGGCCATCTGGTCAGTGTCGTAGCCCTGCACCAGATGCGGGTCGGTGGCCGGGTTCCAGCAACTGGTATCGATGCCGTTGACGATTCCGGTCAGTTTGTTGCTGCGCTGAGCGAGCAATCCCTGCATGCCGAAGCCGAGTGCTTCGTGCTGGATTTCCCTCGCGTAAGTGGGGCTTACCGTGGTGATATGGTCGGCATAGTAGAGGCCCGCCTTCAGGAACGAGAAATTGCCGTAGTATTCCACGCCTTCGATGCTGAAGCTTTCCGGTGGCAGACCCACTTCGGCCACGACGTGGGGCGGGAAGATGCCCTGGAAGGCGAGGTTATGCAGGGTCATCACCGTCGACGCCTTCTTCCCTGGCATGAAGTGCAGGAAAGCGGGTGCAAGTGCGCTCTGCCAGTCGTTGCAGTGAACGATGTCGGGACGGAAGGGAAGCGGCGAACTGTCGCTGCCGAGGATGGCGCCGATCCGGGAAAGCAGGGCAAAGCGCTGGGCATTGTCCGGCCAGTCGATGCCGGCAGGGTTCTGGTAGGGGCCGCCATCTCGCTGGTAGAGCACCGGGCAGTCGATAATCAGCAGCGGCACTCCGCTACCGGGGAGCGAGGCCGACAGCAGGCGCGCTTCGTCAGCTTCAGGCAGGTCGCGGAAGGTGTGGCGCAGGCGTTTGTTTCTGGCGCCAGCCATGATTTTTGGGTAGCCCGGCACCAGTACCCGGACCTCCGAGCCCAATTCGCGCAGGGCGGCGGGCAGCGCGCCGCTGACATCGGCCAGTCCGCCGGTCTTGATCAGGGGGTGGATTTCCGGTGTGACGAACAGTACGCGGGGGTTTCTTGTTTTGCTTGTGGCCATTGTGTTTCAATATCGTTACAAATAGGGCTCAGTGTAGCAGAAGCGTACCGCACAAATATTCCATGTCCTATACTTGAGATGATACTTGAATCCGTGATGACATGACTAATCCGCAACTTTGCCGCTGGTATCTTTTTTCTTCGGTGCAGTCCTTGCAGGCTGAAGCGGTCAGCATGATTACCCGTGCCGCCGAGCAGGCGATCCTCGACTCCGGAGCCTTTCATCTGGTGCTGTCCGGCGGCAATACCCCACGCGCCCTGTATGAGCGGCTGCGAACCCTAAAGACCAACTGGGCGGCCTGGCATATCTATTTCGGCGACGAACGCTGCCTGCCCGCGACTGATCCCGACCGCAACAGCTGCATGGTGCGGGATGCCTGGCTGGCGCATGTTCCGGTGCCGCAAAATCAGGTGCATGCAATTCCGGCTGAAATGGGTGCAAAAGCCGCGGCGGCAGCTTATTCCTCTACGTTGCAGCCGGTTGCAGAGTTCGATCTGGTGCTGCTCGGGCTGGGCGAGGATGGCCATACTGCCAGCCTGTTCCCCGGTAACGACTGGGGCAAGGAGGCAGGCTCTCCCGTGGCGTTGCCGGTGTTCGATGCGCCCAAGGCTCCGGCTGAGCGGGTAAGCTTGAGCGCCTGGCGCCTGAGCCAGGCAAAACAGGTGTTGTTCCTGGTGACCGGGGAGGGCAAGCGTGAAGCGGTGATGAACTGGCGCGCCGGCGCCAATATCCCCGCCCGCGCCATTTCGCCCCAACATGGGGTGGATGTGCTGGCCGAAAGCGTCCTGCTCAAGGAGTAGCTTGAATCACCACGGGGTACACAGGGAAGAGCTGGAATTTGTGGACCTCAACTCATCACCCGGCAGGTGCCTGGGCAGCGCTACGTAACAATCGATTTTACCCCGTGATCCCCGTGCGCCCCGTGGTTCGAATGCTGTTGCTAAAAACCTCATTTGAACCACGGAGAACACGGAGAGCACAAAGAAAAACAATATATTACGGAAGTTATTGGCATCACCCAGCAGGTGATACACCAAACCTGCATAACACTTTGATATAACTCCGTGATCTCCGTGGTTAACTGCTTTTTCTGGGTTTATGGGGTTCAGCGGGTGTGAACATTCCGTTCGCGGAATATCCTGCTCACGTCCTCTTCGAATTCCTCGATCTCGTCAGGCGCTACCCCCAGGATTTGCAGGACTGGGTCGGCATTGTCTTCCCATTCCCGGTCATCGTTTCCGGTTGATGCATTGAACACGTGCATCGCCATTTGCAGGATGGCGACCAGGGCAAGCGATTCTTCATGTGCTTGCTGGATGTGATGATGGTGGCGGATGGCCTGGCACACGGGGTCGGGCAACTTCCAGTTTTCCGCCAGCAAACAGCCCACCATGGCGTGGTCGGCATGGTTGATTCGGTCTTCCTTGATCAGGTCGGGCCAATGGGTTTCTTCCGCGGCGTCGAGTGACGTGCAGTAGTTCGGGTAGTCGCTCATCAGTATCGAGACGCCGCAATCGTGGAATTGCCCGATCATGTAGGCATGCTCCGATGACACTTCCTGGGGCGTAAAGCATTCGGCGGCGATGATGGCGCACAGCGTGGCAAGCTCGCGCGAGCGTTCGCTGATCCGGCGTTGCGCCAGGGCGTGGGCATCTCCACCGCCGGCACGGCGCAGGGATTCGGTACGGGCGATGTTCAGCGTTTGTTCGAGGCCGAGCAGGGCGATGGCATGCTCGATCGAGTCGATTCGGTTTTTCAGTCCGAAAAATGAGGAGTTGACCGCCTTGAGCAGGAGCGCGGACAGGCCGACGTCCTGGATGACCAGCCTGGCAAGATCGAGGATATTAAGGTTGTGCTGATGCGCCAGCTTTTCGATTTTTGCCAGGATTTTTGGCTGTTGTGGCAAATGCCAGTCGCCGCCACCTGAGCCGGGAGGAGAATGAGACATCGTTAGCGTTTGTGTTGTTTGAAATGGTTGATCAACCCGTTGGTGGAGGAGTCGTGGGAGGAAACGACTGACTTGCCGTCAAGTTCCGGCAGGATTTTCTGCGCCAGCTGCTTGCCCAGTTCCACCCCCCACTGGTCAAAGGAATTCAGGTTCCAGATCATGCCCTGCACGAATACCTTGTGCTCGTAGAGTGCGATCAACGCGCCCAGGGTTTTTGGGTCGAGCTTCTGGAACAGAATCGAGTTGGTCGGGCTATTGCCGGGGAACACCTTGTGCGGCAGTAATTCTTTCAGAGCGGCGCCCTTCATGCCTGTTGCTTCCAGTTCGGCACGGGCTTCTTCCGCTGTTTTTCCCTTCATCAGCGCCTCGGTCTGGGCGAAGAAATTGGAGAGCAGGATGGCGTGATGCTCGCCGATGGGGTGCTGGCTTTCCACCGGGGCGAGAAAATCCGCCGGCACCAACCGGGTGCCCTGGTGGATCAGCTGGTAGAAGGCGTGCTGGCCATTGGTGCCGGGTTCGCCCCAGATCACCGGGCCGGTGGTGTAATCGACGGTCTTGCCGTTGCGGTCAACACGCTTGCCGTTGCTTTCCATGTCGAGCTGTTGCAAATAGGCCGGGAAGCGCGCGAGGGACTGGTCGTAAGGCAGCACGGCGTGGCTGTGGGCATTCCAGAAGTTGGCGTGCCATACCCCGATCAGCGCCATGATCACCGGCATGTTGCTTTCCAGCGGCGCGCTGCGGAAGTGCTCGTCCATTTCGAACGCGCCGGTCAGCAAGGCCTCGAAATGATCCATGCCGATGAAAACGGCTATCGGCAGCCCGATCGCCGACCACAGCGAGTAGCGCCCGCCCACCCAGTCCCAGAATTCGAACATGTGCGCGGTGTCGATACCGAACTGGGCGACGGCGGCGGTGTTGGTGGAAACGGCGACGAAATGCCGGGCCACGGCGGTTTCATCACCCGCCGAGCGGAGCAGCCAGGCCCGCGCGGAGGCCGCATTGGTCATGGTTTCCTGGGTGGTGAAGGTTTTCGAGGCGACGATGAACAGCGTGGTTGCCGGGTCGAGCCGCTTCAGCGTTTCCGCCAGCTGGGTGCCGTCGATATTGGAGACGAAATGGGCGTTCAATCCCGGCTTGCCGTAAGGCGCCAGCGCCAGGCAGGCCATTGCCGGGCCGAGATCTGAGCCGCCGATGCCGATGTTGACGATGTCGGTGATCGGTTTGCCGGTGTAGCCTTTCCAGTGGCCCGAGCGCACGCTTTCCGTAAATTCGCGCATCTTGCCCAGCACGCGCTGCACTTCCGGCATGACGTCGTGCCCGTCGGCCATGACCGGACGGCTGGAGCGGTTGCGCAGCGCTGTGTGCAGCACCGCGCGGCCTTCGGTGAAGTTGATCTTGTCGCCGGCGAACATCTTTTCGCGCCAGCCTTCGATGTCCACTTTGCGCGCCAGCGCTGCCAATAGCATCATGGCTTCCGAGTCGATGCGGTTCTTCGAGTAATCCAGCAGGATGCCGCAGGCTTGCAGGGAGAATTTGTCGAAGCGCCTGGGGTCGGCTGTGAAAAGCTCGCGCAGCGAGGTTGAGATTAGTTTTTTTTGATGCGTTTTCAGTTCTTGCCAGGGTTTTGAGCGGGTGAGGGCGGACATAAATTAATTCCTTTTACCGCAGAGGACGCGGAGGACGCAGAGGTAACAGACTGGTCATGTTGGTTTTCCTCTGCGTCCTCCGCGTCCTCTGCGGTGAATGTTTTTCTATTCGGCCAAAGCCAATACGATCCCCGCCAGCGGCGGTACGGTTATCACGATGGAGTGGGGGTAGCCCATCCACGGGGTATTCTCGCTGGCTGCCCCTTCGTTGCCCAGGTTGGAGCCGCCGTAATACTGCGAGTCGCTGTTGAATATCTCCCGGTACAGGCCGGGCCGGGGTACGCCGATGCGGTAGCCGGGGCGCGGCACCGGGGTGAAATTCAGCATTACCGCCACGAACGCGCCGCTGCGGTCGCGCCGCAGGTAAGAAAGCACCGACTGGTCGGCATCGTGGCAATCGATCCAGGCAAAGCCGTCCGAGGTGAAATCCAGCTCGTGCAGTGCAGGCCGGTCGCGGTAGAGGCGGTTGAGGTCGCGCGACAGGGTTTTCATTCCCTGGTGCTGCCCGCGCTCCAGCAGTTCCCAGTCAAGTTCTCCCCCGATGCGCCATTCCCTTCCCTGGGCCAGTTCGTTGCCCATGAAGTTGAGCTTCTTGCCGGGGTAGGTCATCTGGTAGGTGAGCAGCAGGCGCAGATTGGCGAATTTCTGCCAGCCATCGCCCGGCATCTTGTCGAGCAGCGAACGTTTGCCATGCACTACTTCGTCGTGGGAGAACGGCAGCACGAAGTTTTCCGTATAGGCATAAAGCTGGCCGAAGGTGAGTTCGTTGTGATGGTAACGGCGGTGCACCGGATCGTTCTGCATGTAGGTCAGGGTGTCGTTCATCCAGCCCATGTTCCATTTCATCGAAAAGCCCAGGCCGCCGAGGTAGACTGGGCGCGACACCATCGGCCAGGAGGTGGATTCCTCGGCGAAGGTGAGCGCGCCGGGAAACTCGTCGTGCACCATGATGTTGAGCTGGCGCAGGAAGTCGATGGCTTCGAGGTTTTCCCGTCCGCCGTACTTGTTCGGCAACCATTCGCCGGCCTTGCGGGAGTAGTCGAGGTAGAGCATGGAAGCGACCGCGTCAACGCGCAGGCCGTCGAAGTGGAATTCTTCCAGCCAGTAATGGGCGCTGGACAACAAAAATCCTTTTACCTCGTGGCGACCGAAATTGAAGATGTGGGTGCCCCAGTCGATATGCAGGCCCAGGCGCGGATCTTCGTGCTCGTACAGGGCGGTGCCGTCAAAGCGGGCGAGTGCCCAGGCGTCCTGCGGGAAGTGCGCCGGCACCCAGTCGAGGATGACGCCGATGTCCGCCCGGTGGCAGGCGTCGACGAAGGCGCGCAGTTCGTCCGGCGTGCCATGGCGGGATGTCGGGGCGAAATAGCCGGTGGTCTGGTAGCCCCAGGATTCGTCCAGCGGATGCTCGGAAATCGGCAGCAACTCGATGTGGGTGTAACCCATTTCCTTGACATAGGGAACCAGGCTTTCGGCCAGTTCGCTCCAGGTGTAGAAGCGCCCGTCGGGGTGGCGCCGCCACGAGCCGGCATGGATTTCGTAGATGTTGAACGGGGCGTGTAGCCAGTCGAGGTTCTTGCGTTTCTCCAGCCAGGTGCTGTCCTGCCAGGCATGGCCTGCAGGCGCGGTGATGCGGGCTGCGGTATTCGGGCGCAATTCAAATTCCCGTGCGTAGGGGTCGGCCTTGACCAGAACTTCGCCGCTGTGGCGGTTGCGGATTTCAAACTTGTACAGGCTGCCGGGAGGAAGTCCGGGGATGAAAATTTCCCACACGCCCGCACTTCCCAGGCTGCGCATGGTGTGGACGCGACCGTCCCAGCCGTTGAAGTCGCCGACCACGCTGACTCTTTCCGCGTTGGGCGCCCATACCGCAAAGCGCGCGCCCGCAATGCCGAGGCATTCCATCGGCTGTGCGCCGAGCATGCGGTAGCCCTGATAAAGCCGGCCTTCGCCGAAAAGAAAGAGGTCGTGCTCGCTGATGGTACTGGGGAAGGAGTAGGGGTCGTGGCTGGTTTTCAGCACCCCGTTTTGCAGGTGGCGCAGGCGGCACGGTGTCAGCGGCGCTTCTTTGCCGTGCCACTCGAACAGGCCATGCGGGTCAACTTTCTGCATGTCCTCCCAGCCATCCCCCATTTGCAGCCAGAGTTTTTCGGCGTAGGGTGCAAATGCCCGGACTGTCCAGCCTCTGCTGGTCTGGTGCGTGCCGAGGAAGGCAAAAGGATCATGCAGTCGAGCTTGAAGCAAGGACTTTGTCCGCGAATTGCCTTTCATGGGGTATCGTGTTTCCATAAAGTCGAATATATATGAATTATAACGGCTGTTACCCGGCTTGCGGGGGATTTCGGTCTGCTATAATCTTCACTGGGCCTTATGCGTCAGTTGCGCTCAGTTTTTGATAATGATAAGTGGAGGTCAGTCTTGCAGAAAGAATATCCACGTTTTGTCAGCTTGCTGACGAAAAATACCGTCGCACTGATTCTCGCCGGCGGTCGCGGTTCCCGTCTGAAAAACCTGACCGAGTGGCGAGCCAAGCCCGCCGTGCCGTTCGCCGGCAAGTTCCGCATCATCGATTTCCCGCTTTCCAACTGCGTCAATTCGGGCATCCGACGCATCGGCGTCATCACCCAGTATAAAGCGCACAGCCTGCTTCAGCATCTGCATCGCGGCTGGAGTTTCCTGCGCGGCGAATTCAACGAATTCGTCGAACTCATGCCGGCGCAGCAGCGCCTTGACGAAGCCATGTGGTACCGAGGCACCGCCGATGCGGTGTTCCAGAACATGGATATCCTGCGCAATTACGATTCGACTTATGTTCTGATTCTGGCGGGCGACCACGTTTACAAGATGGACTATGGCGAAATGCTGGCGTTTCATGCCGCCAGCGCGGCCGACATGACGGTGGCCTGCATCGATGTGCCGATCGAGGATGCCAAGGAGTTCGGCGTGATGTCGGTGGATGACCAGCAGCGGGTGGTGGCGTTCCATGAAAAACCGGAGCATCCTCAGCCCACCCCGGGCAATCCCGGCATGGCGCTGGCGAGCATGGGCATTTATGTGTTCAACGCGGAATTTCTTTACGAGCAACTGACCCGCGATGCCGACGACCCGAATTCGTCGCATGATTTCGGCAAGGATATTATTCCCCATATCATGTCGCGCTACCGTATCTTCGCCCATCGCTTCTCCGACAGCTGCGTTGCTGCGCCGGGCGAGTCGGCATATTGGCGCGATGTGGGAACGGTGGATGCCTATTGGGAAGCCAATATGGAACTCACTAAAGTGACTCCCGATCTCAATCTTTACGACGACACCTGGCCGATCTGGACTTACCAGGCACAGTTGCCGCCCGCCAAGTTCGTGTTCGACGATGAGACCCGTCGTGGCGTGGCAGTGGATTCCCTGGTGTCGGGCGGTTGCATCATCAGCGGTGCTTCGGTGCACCGCTCGCTGCTGTTCTCCAATGTCTATGTCCACAGTTTTGCCGAGGTCAGCGATTCGGTCGTGCTGCCTGACGTGGACATCGGGCGTGGCGCCCGCTTGAGCCGGGCAGTGGTGGACAAGGGCTGCAAGATACCGGAAGGGCTGGTAGTCGGGGAAAATCCCGAGGAGGATGCCAAGCGCTTTCACGTGACCAGAAAAGGGATCACCCTGATTACGCCCGAGATGCTTGGGCAGCGACTGCATCATCTTAGATAAAGAGAGGCTAGGGGCTAGAGGCTAGGGACCAGGGGGGTGGCCGATTCGCGGTTCTAGCCTCTAGTCCCTAGCCTCTAGCCTCTGGATTTACCCAGCCATGACTGAAAAAAAACTCCACCTGATCCTGTGCTGGCATATGCACCAGCCGGATTACCGCAATCTGACCACGGGCGAATACACGCTGCCGTGGACTTATTTGCACGCCATGAAGGATTACTCCGACATGGCCTATCACCTGGAAAGCCATCCCCAGGTTAAATCGGTGTTCAACTTCGTCCCCGTGCTGCTGGATCAGCTGGAGGATTACAGCCGGCAATTCGAAGAAGGCAAGCTGCGCGATCCACTGCTTGCCTTGCTGATCGAAGAGGACCTGAACAGCCTCTCTTCCGTCAGGCGCAGCCTGATTTTCGACAGTTGTTTCCGCACCAACCATTCCAAAATGATTGATCCTTACCCGGCCTATCGGCGGCTGAGCGATATGTACAAGCACCATGAGCCGCACGGCGAGGAGGGGCTGGGCTACCTTTCCGGCCAGTATCTGGCGGACCTGCTGGTCTGGTACCACCTGGTGTGGTGCGGAGAAAGCGTGCGTCGCAATAGCGAGCTGGTGGTCAACCTGATGGCGAAGGGCACGCATTTCACCCTCGCTGACCGTCGTCATCTGTTCGAGCTGATCGGAAAAACCATCCAGGGATTGATTCCGCGTTACCGGGCCATGTCCGATTCCGGCCAGATCGAAATTTCCACTACGCCCCATTACCACCCCATCGTGCCGCTCCTGATCGACTTCAAGGTGGCGCGGGAATGCATGCCCGGCGTCGGACTGCCCGAAGCGCCCTGCTATCCGGGCGGACTCAAGCGCGCTTCTTTTCATATTAACTCTGCGATCGAAAGCCATCGCGACCGTTTTGGCGCTGCGCCACAGGGCGTCTGGCCCGCCGAGGGCGGCGTGTCGCAGGCGGCAGCAACGGTGTTTGCCGAGCATGGCTGCCGCTGGATGGCGAGCGGAGAGGCTGTGCTGGTCAACAGCCTGCGCGGGCTGGACGGAAGGCAGTCCGTGCCGGCCAGAATGGACTATCTGTATCGGCCTTATCGCCTTGCCACCGGCGATCATGAGATCGTGTCCTTCTTTCGCGACGACAAGCTGTCGGACAAGATCGGCTTCGAGTACGCAAAGTGGTTCGGCAGGGACGCGGTGGATAATTTCATTTATGACCTGGAAGAAATCTGGCGGCATACGCCGGCAGATGAGAGCCCGGTGGTCAGCGTTATCCTGGACGGGGAAAACGCCTGGGAATACTACCCTTACAACGGCTATTATTTCCTCTCCGAGCTGTACGATGAGCTGGCATTGCACCCTTTCATCCGCACCACCACTTTCAAGGATTATCTCGACGGCTGCGTGGAAAACAACGGCGTGCAGGCGCAATTGCCGCTGGGCCTGGTCGAGGGCGCAGGAACAACCCGCCCGGAGATGGGCGAGCTGCCCTACCTGGTTGCCGGCAGCTGGGTGTATGGTACGTTTTCCACCTGGATCGGAGAGCCGGCAAAGAACCGCGCCTGGGACCTGTTGTGCGCGGCCAAGCAAAGCTTCGACCTGGTCATGGGCAGCGGTCGCCTGGACAGGCAGGAAGCCGAACTTGCACACAAGCAGCTGGCCGATTGCGAAGGCTCCGACTGGTTCTGGTGGTTCGGCGATTACAACCCGCAGCACAGCGTGGAAAGCTTCGACAAGCTGTATCGGGATAATCTGGCGAACCTCTACCAGTTGCTGAAGCTGCCCGTGCCGGAACTGCTCGGCAAGCCGATCAGCCACGGCGGCGGCAGCCCCGAGGCGGGTGGGGCGATGCGGCGGGCTGCTTGATAGAAACTTTTCACCGCGGAGGACGCAGAGGAAAACAATAAAACATAATCGCATTTCCTCTGCGTCCACCGCGTCCTCTGCGGTTAATTAAGGGTTCATTTTACATGGCACGTCCAATTTCACTCCTGCTCGGCGTTCACGCCCACCAGCCCGTCGGCAACTTTCCCGAAGTGCTGGAGGACGCGCACCTGCGCTGCTACCGCCCGTTCATTCACACCCTGCACCGCTTTCCGGACTTTCGTTTTGCTGTGCATTTTTCCGGCTGGTTGCTGGACTGGCTGTTTCAGCACTACCCCGAAGACATGGCGTTGCTGCGCGAGATGGTCAAGCGCGGGCAGGTCGAGCTGTTCGGTGCCGGCGATACCGAACCGGTGCTGGCGGTCATCCCCTATCGCGATCGCGTCGGGCAGGTGACGCGGCTGTCCGACAAGCTGGAAAAGAAGCTGGGCCAGCGACCGGCGGGCGCCTGGCTGACCGAGCGGGTGTGGGAGGCGACGGTGGTGCCGGCGCTGGCCGATGCGCAGGTTCGTTATGTCACGGTGGACGACTATCATTTTTTCTGCGCCGGCAAGACTGCGGCAGAGCTGGATGGCTACTACACCACCGAGGAGGACGGGCGCAGGCTCGACCTGTTCCCGATTTCAGAGGAACTGCGCTATCGCTTCCCTTTTTCGCCCGCCAACGAGGCGGTCGCCTATCTGGAGGGCCTGGCCGACGAGGGGCGCACTGCGGCAGTGTACTTCGATGATATCGAGAAATTCGGCATCTGGCCGGAAACCTACGAATGGGTGTACGAGAAGGGCTGGCTGGTGAGCTTCATCGAGGGCGTGCTCGCCTCGCCGAAGATCCTCACCCAGCGCTACAGCGATTACCACGCTGCCGCCAAAACGCGCGGCGTGGTCTACCTGCCCACCACCTCCTACATCGAGATGAACGAGTGGAGCCTGCCGGCACCGGTTGCCAACCAGTACGCGGACCTAGTGGCCCGCGCCAAGGCCGAAGGGTGGTTCGTTCGGGACAAGGCGTTCCTGCGCGGCGGCATGTGGAAGAATTTCATCACCCGCTATCCCGAGGCCAACTGGATGCACAAGCGCATGCTGGGGCTGTCCGAGCGCCTGGATAAACTGCCGTCGAACCGGAAAAAACCGGCTATGCTCGACGCGCTCTACCGCGCCCAGGCCAACGACGCCTACTGGCACGGGCTGTTCGGCGGCCTGTATCTGCCGCACTTGCGGCGCGCGGTGTACCACGCCATCGTCGAGCTGGAAGGCAGCCTCGACCAGTGCGATCCGCGCTCGGGAAGAACCCGTTTCGATTGCGACCTTGACGGTCGGGACGAAGTTTTCCTGCATAATTCGGCTATCCAGGCGGTGGTGCGGGTGGACGGCAATGCCAGCGTGATCGAGTTTGACAGCTACCTGTTGCGCCACAATTTCGCCGACAGCCTGATGCGACAGACCGAGCACTACCATCGAAAAATCCACTTGCGCGAGGATCATGTGCAGCATGAAGGCGCCGGTATCGCCTCGGCACATGATCGCGTCGTTTTCAAGCACGAGATTCATTCGCATGATCTGGCTACCGATGTGCGTCCGCGCGGCCTGTTCGTCGACAGCATCCAGGCTGAGGGCGGCGAGTTTTCCGCCTTGCAGGATTACCAGCTGAAGACGGAGCGCGACCTGTCCCTGACCTTTGCCGGCGAGGGGGTGGAAAAACGGGTGCACTTGTCCGAGAACCGGCTGGAAGCGAGCTACCGCTTCGGCAAGGAATCCCGCAGCACGTTCAGCACCGAGATCAATCTGGCCATGCCGAGCTGTGACGGTCCGGCGGGGAAGTTTGTTTTTGCAGGCCGGGTGCCGGGCGGTTTCGGCCAGTTGATGGAACTGGATTCGGTCAGGGAATTGCTGCTGGACGACGATGTTTTGGGCGGTACGGTGAAGTTGACTCTGAGCGAGCCGGCCAGACTGGTCAGCCGGCCCCATTTCAGCGTGTCCCAGTCCGAAGCGGGCTTCGAAAAAATCATGCAGGCGGTAACGCTGACGCTTTCGTGGCCGCTGGATCAAATCCGGCGCGAACTGCATGTGACGCTGGAAGTGCTGCCAAAATCCTAAGCTGCTACAATAGCCGACTTTTTACCCGATCAGGAATTGCATTCATGGCTGAGCAGAAAATCGGCAGGAACAAGACAGTACACGTGACCTACGTGATTCTGGACGAGAGCGGCAAGGTATTCGAGCAGTACGACATGCCGATCGGCTATGTGCATGGCGCCGACAGCGGGCTGTTCGAGAAGATCGAAGCCGCGCTGGAAGGCCGCGTGGCCGGCGACAAGATCGAAGTCACGCTGAATCCGCAGGAAGGATTCGGCGCCCACCATCCCGAATTGACCTTCACCGACGACATCGACAACGTGCCGCCGGAATTCCGCCATATGGGTGCTGAGGTGGAGTTCGAGAACGACAAGGGCGAGGCGATGAAGTTTTTCGTCACCAAAATCGAGAACGGCAAGCTGACCATCGACGCTAATCACCCCATGGCCGGCCAGACCGTGACCTTTGTCGTGAACGTGGTATCGGTCAATGACGCTACGCCATCCGAAATCGCCAGCGGCAGGCCGGATGGGGAAGAGATACCCAGCCTGCACTAGCCGTCCCACGCCCAATCTGCCCCTGTAGGTACGGCTTCAGCCGTACTGTCGCCTGGAGGCGCCTGCTTCTGGCAGGCTGAAGCCTGACCCACAGCGACTGCGAAATCCTGCCAATTCATCACAAGTGCCCTTCACGTTTGCCTCCTCTCCCGCTTGCGGGAGAGGATTGAGGAGAGGGTTTCTTGGTTAATGGACTACCCGGATCAAGAGAAGATCAGTGCTTCATCCCTTCGTGGTCATGTTTCATTTCCATTTTCATTTCGGTCTGTATCCTGCGTACCGGCGCTTCCACTTTCTTGCTGCTGCCGTCCTCGAAGGTCAGCGTGATCGCCACGTTGTCGCCTTCCTTGAGTTCCTGTTTCAGGCCAATCAGCATCACGTGCAGGCTGCCGGGCTTGAGCACGGCTTCACCCTTGGTTTTGATCTCGATGTCCTTGACCGGGCGCATTTTCATTACGCCGCCCTCGTTGGTGTGGGTGTGTAGTTCCGTCGCTTTGGCAATAGTGCTATCTGCCTTGACCAGCTTGTGATCCTTGCTGTCTGCATTCTTGAGCACCATGAACGCCCCGGTGTTGGTCATGCCGGGCGGAGCCAGGCGCACGAAAGGTTCGTTGGCGGAAACGCTATCCGCAGCGGAACCCGCCAGTGCCGGGGCGGCCATCAGAGTGGCCAGAACGCTGGCAGCGATGCGGATGGAACGGAACTTGTCAGTCATGCTTCTCTCCTTTACGGTTGTAAAAAATCAGCGGTCAGTTATCAGTTTATCGTCTTTATTCATTGCTTCACGGATGGCTTCCAGTACCTGCGCTGGTGGGGTGCCGTGATCGAGGGCCTTGAACAGGTTGCCGTCGGGCGCGATGACGTAAGTGTACGCGGAATGGTCGACGACGTAGCCGCCGGCTGATGCCGTATTCTGCTTGGAATAGCTTGCGCCGTAAAGTTTGGCGACTTTGTCAATTTCCGCCGGGGTGCCGCTCAGGCCCACGATGCCGGGGTGGAAATACACGGTGTAGGCCTTGAGTTTGTCCAGCGTGTCGCGTTCCGGGTCCACCGTGACAAACAGCATCCTTACCTTTTCCTGCTCAGCCTTGCCGAGCGAGGCCAGTGCCTGGGAAGTGAAACCGAGCGAAGTCGGGCAGATATCCGGGCAGGAGGTATAACCGAAATACAGCAGCACCACCTTGCCCTTCAGGTCATGCAGCGCCAGCGGGCCGCTTGGCGAGTGCAGGGTGAAATCTCCGCCCCGGGGCGCCTCCGCCAAGCCGAGTGGAGAGTGAATGCCGGTTTGGGTGGTGGAAGGCTGCCACGTCGTAATGGCCCAGACCAGCAGCAGGGTGAGTGCTACGATGATGCCGACAAGAGTTTTTTTCATGGTTTTATCGTTTCGTTTCAAATCTGAATGGCACCGCAATGCGCTTGCCGTCGGACTTGACCAGTACGGTCGCCTTCCAAGCCATCTGGTCGCGTACGCACACCGGCAGCGTGGCTTCCCCGGTGTGCAGGCCATCCTTGACGGATATCAGGCGCGGTCGGTTGAAAGCCATCTTCATGTCCATGCCGGCGAAGTCCACTTCCACCGCATCGGCCTTGAAGCCGGTCATCCGCACTTGCAGCTTGAGCGGCTTCAGCACCGGTATCGGTCGGGGTTCCAGGGAGAATTCCAGTTGTCCTCCACCGGGCAGCGACGCGGCGCACGGCCCCTGATGCAGATCGCAAGCCGTATTCAGCGCCAGGCTGATTTCCTGCGGCGGGTTGAGCAGGGGCGAAAGTTTGATCGCTGTCGTGATGGCCAGGGCAGCGGCCAGTAATACGATGATGCTCCATAACACTTTATTCGAAAAATATTTCATAGGTTTGATGCAAACGGCGTGCCTGAAACAGAAGTAATTAAATCAATACGCTTCATGGTTGCGCCTGTGTCAAATGGCGCGTGCTGCGGAATGTTGCACACTATATCGCGATCCCGATACGCGCACCGAAGATTGTGGCACGAGGTGCGGTGGTTGCGCCACCGGGATGTTTGATTGCCTGTAGAACCGGTTGCAGCGCGAACCAAAAAATTGCCGCAGCGCGGTGTTCAAGATTAGAATGCGTGCGTGAGAAAAAATACCCTGAATTACTGCCTGCTTCTGGTTCTGACATTCCTGCAATGTCTGGTGCCGCTGCTGCATGCCCATGCCGGTGGTCTGCACGTTACGTCCCATGTGCATGTTCATGACTATGGGCTGGAATTGCCGGCTCCCCATTCTGGACATGAACAGGAACTTAAAGCTGATTTGTGCGACTGCCCTGCGGTGGGCGCCGCCAGCGAATTCAGGCGCGACTCTGCGATCGACGGTTTCACCGGGACGCCGCCGGTTACCCTGTGGATGACTGCGCAGTATTCAACTTACGTTGTCGTTATCGCTTCCCCCGCTATACTTCCCTGTATGCCCTGCTGCACCGGGCTGCCGCCATCCCAGGCGCCGCCTGCACGTGTTTAAGCATTCCTTAAGGTAGCTGGTTCACCATCCTGCTGTCGCTCTCTTCGGAGAAACGGCAGTAACTATTCGGATTATTCAAGGAGACAACTATGCGGAAAGCGCAATATTTGCGCGCTTCCCTGGGGGCGCTGTTGCTATGCGGTTTTTTTGTTGCAGCACCGCTGCAAGCCGGCGATGAAATCAAACTGTCCCCGGCCCAGGCCAAGGCTATGGGCGTGGTGACGACGCCGCTCGCCAGTTCTGTAACGGTAGCCGGTAAAGGGTTGCCGGCTCGGGTGGTGATACCGAACCATCAACTGCATATCGTCAGCGCGCCGCTCTCCGGGCTGGTTGAAACTCTGTCGGTGGCGCCTGGTCAGGCGGTAAAAAAGGGCCAGGTATTGGCCCGTTTGCAAAGCCCGGGACTGGTCGAGATCCAGCGCGGCTTTCTGCAAGCGGCGACTCAGGCGCAACTGGCGCGAGACTCGCTGAGCCGCGATGAAAAATTGTTCCAGGAAGGCATAATCGCCGAAAGCCGATACCTTGCCGCCAAGGGCCGTCAGACCGAAGCCGTGGCGGCATTGTCCGAGCGCCGCCAGGCGCTTGGCTTGGCAGGCCTGAGTGGAGCCGCGTTGCAGCGTCTGGAAAAGAGCCATGTCATGTCCGGCGCTATCGAGATCACCGCGCCGGTCAACGGCGTAGCGCTCGAATTGATGGCGGTGCCGGGCCAGCGCATCGAGGCGGCGTCGCCTCTGGTCAAGCTGGCGCAGATCGTGCCGCTGTGGCTGGAAATTCAGGCGCCGCTGGCGCAGATTTCCGGGCTGAAGGCTGGGGGTGCGGTTAGCGTGCCAGCTTATCAGGCGAGCGGGAAGATAACGCAAATCGGTCGTGGCGTGGAAGAAGGCAACCAGACCGTGACGGTGCGCGCCGAGATCCGTCAGGGCGCCGAGAACCTGAGGCCGGGCCAGCTAGTCGAGGCCGTGCTGGCCGTTGACAGTGATGACAAGCATTGGCATGTCCCTAATAGTGCATTGGTGCGGCAGCGCGAGCAGGCCTATGTGTTCGTGCAGACGGCGACAGGCTTTCTTGCCAAGTTGGTGAAACTGGGCGGCGAGACGGCTGGGAGTAGTGTGGTGATTGCGGACTTCAAGGGTGACGAGCGCATCGCAGTGGGCGGCACGGTTTCGCTCAAGGCGATGTGGCAAGGGCTGGCAGCGGGGGGCGAATAATGCTTTCCCGGATAATCGAATTCGCCCTCACCCAGCGGCTGGCGGTGATCGTGACCACCCTGGTGCTGATCGGGGCTGGCGCGGTGGCCTTTAAGCAGTTGCCGATCGACGCTTTCCCCGATGTTTCATCGACCCAGGTCAAGGTCATCATCAAGGCGCCGGGGATGACACCGGAGGAGGTTGAGTCGCGCATCGTGGCGCCGATCGAGGTGGAACTTCTGGGTATTCCGTACAAGAAGATCCTGCGTTCGGTATCGAAGTATGCGCTGACCGATATCACTATCGATTTCGAGGATGGCACCGACATCTACTGGGCGCGCAACCAGGTGGCGGAGCGCCTGGGTGGTGTGATGAAGGACCTGCCTGCCGGCGTCAGTGGCGGCCTGGCACCGATCACCACACCGCTGGGCGAGATGCTGATGTTCACCATCGAGGGGGGTGACATCACGCCGCTGGAACGGCGCGCCTTGCTCGACTGGGTAATCCGTCCGGCGTTGCGTACCTTGCCGGGCGTGGCGGATGTCAATGCTCTGGGCGGTCTGGTGCGCACCTTCGAAGTGGTGCCGGACAACACGGCCATGCAGGCGCGCGGTATTGCCATGGCGGCTTTGCAGCAGGCGCTGGAAGTCAATAATCGCAACGACGGCGCAGGCCGCCTCAAGGATGGCGAGGAAGTTCTACTGGTACGCAGCGAGGGGGCGATCAAGAGCCTCGACGACCTGCGTGCCATCGTCGTCAGTAGCCGCGACGGCCAGGCGGTGCGCGTAGGCGATGTGGCGACGGTGCGTATTGGCCATCTGAGCCGCTACGGCGCTGTCACCAAGGACGGCAAGGGTGAGGCGGTGGAAGGGCTGGTGCTGGGCTTGCGCGGTGCCAACGCGCAGACCGTGGTAAATGGCGTCAAGGCGAGGTTGAAGGAAATCTCGCCGTCGTTCCCACCCGGCGTCAAGACCGAGATTTTCTACGACCGCGGCAGCCTGGTGGAGCGCGCTGTCGGCACGGTTTCCAAAGCGCTGCTGGAAGCGATCGTGCTGGTGGTGATCCTGCTTCTGCTGTTTCTGGGTAATCTGCGCGCCGCCATCGTGGTGGCGGTAACGCTGCCTCTCGCGGCGCTGTTCACCTTCATCCTGATGCGTTTGTTCGGCATGTCGGCCAACCTGATGAGCCTGGGCGGTCTTGCCATCGCCATCGGTATGCTGGTGGACGCTGCCGTGGTGGTGGTGGAGAACGTGGTTTCCCATCTCGCCCACGACCAGCGTTCGAAGAATATTCCGCACCTGCATGTAATTTTCCGGGCAGTCAAGGAAGTGGTAATGCCAGTAGCGTCCGGCGTGGTGATCATCATCGTGGTGTTCCTGCCGCTGCTGACCTTGCAGGGACTCGAAGGCAAGCTGTTCATCCCGGTGGCGCTGACTATCATATTCGCGCTGGCTGGCTCGCTGATCCTGTCACTTACTGCGATACCGGTGCTCGCGTCGTATATGCTGAAACAGGGTGACCATGGCGACCCGTGGCTGGTGCGCAAGCTCACCGCGGTTTACATGCCTGCGCTCGACTGGGCGCTCAAACATGGCAAGCTGGTGGGCATCGGTGCTGTGGCTGCGCTGGCCCTGACAGTGGCGGTATATCCGATGATCGGCAAAACCTTCATGCCAACGATGGATGAGGGCGACATCATCATCGGCGTGGAAAAACTGCCTTCCATCAGCCTCGAGGAATCGATGGCGCTGGATCTGCGTCTGCAGCAAGCAATCATGGCGCGAGTGCCGGAGGTGAAGGGAGTAGTGGCGCGCGCGGGTTCGGACGAACTGGGTCTCGACCCGATGGGCTTTAACCAGACCGATACTTTCCTGGTGCTGAAGCCACGTGATCAGTGGCGCAAGCCGGACAAAGAATGGCTCACCGACCAGCTGCGCGAGGTGCTCAAGGATTTCCCGGGTGTCTCCCACAGCTTCACCCAGCCGATCGATATGCGCGTCTCCGAGATGGTCATCGGCGTGCGTGGCGACGTTGCGGTGAAGATATTCGGCCCTGATCTTGCCACCCTCAACCTGCAGGCGGAAAAAATCGAGACCGTGCTCAAGGGCGTCAAGGGTAGTGAGGACGTATACCGCGTGATGAACGACGGGGTGCAGTACATGAAAATCGAGATCGACCGTCTTGCCGCCGGACGCATGGGGCTGTCGGTGGATGAGATCGGCAATGCACTGCGCTCTCAGCTCGAAGGTCAGGTACTGGGCATGGTGATGGAAGGTGTGCGGCGCACGCCGGTATTGCTACGCGGCAGCGATGCCGTGCGCGATATCCCTGCGGTGTTTGCTGATCTGCGCCTGACCCTGCCATCCGGCCAGAGTGTGCCGCTGGCTAGTGTGGCTCAGCTCAAGCGGGTGGATGGGCCGGTTAAGATCGACCGGGAAAACTCGCAGCGTTACGCCGTGGTGCAAAGCAATGTGCGCGGTCGCGACCTGGTCAGTTTCGTTGAGGAGGCGAAGCTGGCGGTAGAGAAACTGGCGCCATCTCCGACCGGTTATAGCCTCACCTGGGGCGGTCAGTTCGAGAACCAGCAGCGTGCTGCGGCACGGCTTGCCATCGTGGTGCCTGTTGCTCTGGCCCTGATCCATCTGCTGCTGTTCGCCACTTTCGGCTCGATGCGTCAGGCGTGGCTGGTGTTCGCCAACATTCCTTTCGCCCTGATCGGGGGGGTGTGGGCGCTGTGGCTTTCGGGCGAATACCTGTCGGTCCCGGCCTCGGTCGGATTCATCGCCCTGCTCGGCATTGCGGTGCTGAACGGGGTGGTGATGGTGAGTTATTTCAACCAGCTGCGGGATCAGGGCATGGCGCTGGCCGAAATAGTGGTGGAGGGCTCCCGGAGGCGTTTGCGCCCGGTGATGATGACTGCCAGTATCACCGCTTTCGGCCTGATTCCGCTGCTCTTCGCCAGCGGCCCAGGATCGGAGATTCAGAAGCCACTGGCGATCGTGGTGATCGGCGGGTTGCTGAGCTCGACGCTGCTGACATTGATCATTCTGCCGCTGCTTTACCAGCGCTTCGGCGTGATCGGAGGGGATAAAAAATGAAACAACCGGATTGCTGCCTGACCCTGGTATTTTCCAAGGCGCTGGAAGAGGACATGATCGACCACTTGCTTGAACACCCCGAACTGGCGTGTGGTTTTACCACTTGCGAGGTTGAGGGGCACGGGCAGGTTGCCGTCTACCACAGCGTCAACGAGCAGGTGCGCGGCCGGGCGCGGCGGGTGAAAATGGAAGTGGCGATGGAGCATGAGGATGCGCAGACGCTGATTGCCCATTTCAAGGAAACCCTGCCGAGCCGGGACATAGTCTACTGGATTACGCCGATCAATGAATTCGGGAGGTTCGCATGAGGTTTTTTATAGAACAGCAGAGCAGCCACAGAGATCACAGAGCACACAGAGCACACAGAGAACGTACTGGGGCTTTTACCTCTGTGATCTCTGTGCCCTCTGTGGCTAAGTTTTTATGGTTAATCCTCACATCTGCGATGCTCCTTGGACTTTCACCAGCAGTCGGGGCCGAGGCTAATTATCCCGATCTGCCGCCGCTGGCAATCGTCGAGGCAGCGATCAGGAACAGCCCGGATGTGCTGGCCGCCCAGGCCGGCATCAAAGTTGGCGAGGCGGTGCGCCAGCGCCTGCTGGCGGGCGAGCATGAGGTCACCATGCGCCTGATGGGGCAGCGGCGCAGCATTAATCCCTCCGAGCGTTACCGGGAGTGGGACGTCGGGCTGGAGCGGGCGATCCGCCTGCCTGGCAAGGCCGCTCTCGATGGCAAGATGGGCGATGTCGAGGTGGAACGTTCGCATACCCAGTATGGCGATGCGCTGCATGAAACCGGGCGGGCCCTGCTCAAATCCTGGTTTTCATGGAACAGGGAGCGGACTCATTCGCAGCAATGGGCGGACCAGGTGGATCTGCTGAAAAATCAGGCGGCAATCGTCGCCAAGCGGGTACGAGCGGGCGATGCACCACGGCTGGAAAGCGACATTGCCGAAGCTGCGGTGGCCCAGGCGGAGAGCGCTCTGTACCAGGCCAGGCTGCGCCAGCAGGTGGCCGCCAATGAGCTCGGTCAGCGTTTTCCGGCCATGCCTCTGCCGGCATCAGTGCCCGCGTCGGCTCCGGTGCCGTTGCAGCAGGGGCTGGAATACTGGAAGGAAGAAATTCTCAGGCACAACCACGAGCTTGGCGTGGCGCGCAGCGAGGCAACGCTGGGGCGATTGCACTCGGAGCGGTCGTCCGCCGACAAGTTGCCCGATCCCACTATTGGTCTGAGTTTCGGCGGTGAGCGCGACGGCGCCGAGCGTATCGTCGGTCTGAGTGTGTCGATGCCTTTCCCAGGTGGTGCGCGCTCGGCCCGGGCGGATGAAGGCAGGGCGCTGGCGGAGATGGCGGCACAGCGCGAGGCGGCCATCTTGCGCAAAGCCACTGCCGAGGCAGTCAACAGCTTTGCAGCGGCCCAGGCTGCCTACGGCGGCTGGCAAAGCGCTCAGAGCGCCGCTGACAAGATGCGCGGCAATGCCGAATTGATGGCGCGCGCCTATGCGCTAGGCGAGATGGGCCTGCCGGAAGTGCTGACAGCGCGCAGACAGGCGCTGGAAGCCAATCTTTCGGCTGTTCTGGCGCGTCTGGAGGCGGCTGAAACCCGCTATCGCCTGTTGCTCGATGCGCACCAGCTATGGCCGCTGGATGACGATGAGGAAGAAGGCCCGCACGTACACTGATCAGTTTCCATGGCGTCGATTGGGCATGAAAGTGGGCACTCGATTACTGGTGCCCACTTTTGTTTGGTGGATGGCCGAAGTCCGTGTCCCATGGCTTCCCTTTATTGTTGCCGCCTTACTCCCAACTCAATTTCATCCGCCGGAATGCTCGGGAAGGTGCCAGACAGCTTGACATGCAGCTCAGGTACTTACGTTCAGCGCGCTTCCATAAGCCCGCGGATTTGGGCCAGTATGGCCGGGTCGTCGAATTCCCTGCCGCCAACTGCCCGGTAGGCCACACGACCTTGCTTGTCCAGAATGAACGTTGTTGGCAACCCGCGTACCGGCCAGGCTTTCAAGACGCGGCTATCCGTGTCGAATACAATCGGGAAAGTCGGGGTGGAGTCCAATGTGCCGGTGAAACTGAATACCGTTTCCAGGTTTTCCGCCACATTTACGGCAAGGATCGCGAAATCCGCATCCTTGAGAATATGCGAAAGTCGTTCGATGGAAGGCATCTCGTGCCTGCACGGCGGACACCAGGTGGCCCAGAAATTAACCAGCACCACTTTGCCGCGCAAATCCGAGAGGCGGCGTTTTTTGCCATCCACATCTTCAAGCAGAAAGTCCGGTGCCTGTGGCCGTGCTGCCACTTCTATCAATGCTTGTACGGGTGTTTTCTCCGCAGCAAGCCCCTGGGTGGCCGGTAACATCAAAACCACCAAACATCCGGTAAAAACACTAGTGAGCAGGCGTAGTGCCGGCACACTGAACATCTTTGAGCATCGCTTCATGTATTACTCCATTAACTTTCCAGCGAAATTTGAGGTCGAATAAACTCTCCGGCGGCAGGGCATAGGTCGTCATTCCCTGGTTCCAGTCACCCACTTCAAACGTCTGGGTGGAAGGGTGTTGCGACCATTCAAAGGCAATTATCGCCGGTTCCGTCACTTTGCGTTTGCGCCATTCCTTCAGCCAGTCTTCTTTGAGCTTGAGCTTACGGGTTTTGCCGTCCTTGCCGTAAAAACGCCAATCAGCCAAGTTGTAGGAAAGGGATTCCGGCACGGCCTCGTTGCGGACTATCGTCATGAATACGCAGTAGGAAGCATAATAATCCACCGCTTGCCGATCAAACCCTCTCGCCAGAAAAAATCCTCTCGCCTGATCCGGCGTGATCTGCATGATCGTGAATGCTACCCCTTGGTCATGGAACTCCCATGACTGCACACCCGTTTCCGGGTTCACCTCATGCTTTGTCTCGGCAGCGTCGGCGGCAATTATCGACAAACCCAGAATAAAGCCGAAAATCGTACTTGTCAGTGATTGTTTTACAGGCACGGTGCCTCCTTGCTACAAGCCCTATAGCCAATTCTATACCTGAATTATTCAGGTTTGGATTCCGCATAATTAATGTTCGGCGACATTCGAATTTACACCGCGCCGCTCGCGGAGAAATGGGGAGTAACAATGCCCCCCAAATTGTGGCTGCTCATCAAACGCTCCAGATCCTCGGGGCGATCCACATCCCACAGCGTTTCGAGTTCTTGCCAGTGCCAGTTCAATGCCGTCAGGCGCTCGCGTGTTTCTTTCAGCACATTGTCCGTTCCCCATGCCACGCTCTCGAACAGGCGTTTGTCCATGCATCGCAGGCCGAGCAGAACATACCCCCCATCCTCCGCCGGCCCCAACACTGCATCGGCACCGCCCTCGAGAAGCGCAAAAGCCCGTCCCAGGTAATCCGCTGTCATTGCCGGGCAGTCTGTGCCAACTAAAACAGCGTAGGGATGGTGGACGAGGGTTGCATCAAAAGCATACGCCATACGGTCGCCGAGGTCTTGGCCGTGCTGCACCCGGCGCCCGACTGCATCCGTAACTGCCTGGAAGAAGGGGTGGCTACAATCCGGGCTGCACCAGAGTTCAACCATGGCAAGGTTCGCGGTAACTGCCGTATGCAGGATGCGCTCCGTCATCCGTGCCTGAAGATCGGCTGCGCCCTGTTCCCCTAAAGCCGGGACGAGACGCGTTTTGGCCGCGCCGGCCACGGGCGCCTTGGCAAAAATCATCAAGGTGGCGACAGGAAAACGCATCGTGCTGGATTCGCTGTATTGCCCGGCCAGTTTGCGGGGGTCGGCCCCGAGAAAGTAGGCGAGGCGCAGGCGCCACATCAGGAATATGGTTCGCCAGATGCCGCGCTGCTCCCAGCGCCGGCTTGATGTAACCAGCTCCTGGGCAATGCAGGCAGGGCATGAATGTTTCTTGAGAAGGCGGCTCAAGGCGATGTCTTCCATCAGCGGAATTTCCGGAAAACCCCCTGTCAGATCGAACAATTCCCGTCGCACGAAGATGCCTTGATCGCCTGTTGCGATGCCAGAAAGACGGGAACGCCGGTTCATCAGGGCCGCTACCATGCGTAGCAAGATGCTCGCGCCGGACAGGCGAACATCGAAGTGTCCCCAGCCTCTATTTCCTTGCGCCAGGGCTGCCAGGATAGCCTCATCCGCGTCGGGCAGCGGCATAGTATCCGCGTGAAGAAACCACAGTACATCGCCCGTTGCGGCGTGAGCGCCCGCATTCATCTGCAAGGCGCGTCCCTTGGTGGCGTGCAGCACCTGGTCGGCAAGCGGATCCGCCAAAGCTGGCGTGCCGTCGCTGCTGCCGCCATCGACCACGATCACTTCATGGCCACGCCGCCGCAGGGACGCAAGCGCCTGGAGCACCTCCGTAATTTGCGCCGCTTCATTCAGCGCGGGGATGATGACTGAAATTCGCTGCATTACATTCCAGGGGTCAACAGCAGCAACTCTCTTCGCAACCTGTTGTGTATATCCCCCCTTTGGTTTCCGCCGCCGGGCGGCGGGTGCCGGGGGGAGCGCAGAAGGTCTTGGGCTCACCTTTGTTTGCAGGTTCTATGCCGATGAAATCCTCACCAAAGGTTCCGCCAGTGAGCAGCGCGCAGGTTCGTTCGCACACCGCCATACGCTCGCCGCGAGGGAATACGTGGCCTTCGTCGTCGCGCACTTCCGCATACGGCCCGCGATAGATTACCGCATGGCCGTAATCCAGGCAGGGTCCGCCTTTGCTCTTCACCGCCGTCAACGTCGCCGAACGGAACTCGATGCCCTCCACCACCTGCCAGGGTTGCACATCCCACTTGTCGTAAGCCACAGCCAGGAAGCCGGCATCCACAAACGCCTGCAGAAATTCTGCCTCCTGGAAGGCGCCGGAGATGCATCCGCTCCATAGCTGCGAATCCCGCTTCAAATGCTCCGGTGCCGGTTCGTCGCTGATGATGTCCGATATGGCGATGCGTCCGCCGGGCTTGAGCACCCGGTATATCTCATTCACCAGTTGTTGTTTGTCCCCGTCGTGCACCAGATTCAGCACGCAGTTGGAAATCACCAGGTCCACGGAGCCATCCGGTATCAGCGGGCGCTCGCGGCGCTGGCGCGTCTGCCAGTCCTGCAAACGGCTGTAGTCCACTGCCGTGCGCACTGGCTGGTCGGCAAGGTGGCGTTCCATTTCATCGAGGTCCAGTGCAAGATCCTGGATGTAGCCCTTTAAAAAACGCACCCGGTCGCCGCCGAGTTTGTCTGCCATTTCCGGCTGATACTTGCGCGCCAGCGCGAGCATGTCGTCGTTCATGTCCACGCCGATGACGCGACCTTCAGCGCCCACGAGCTGCGCGGCCATGTAGCAAATCTTGCCGGCGCCAGAACCGAGATCCAGTACGACATCGCCCTCGCGCACGTAACGCGACGGATCGCCGCAGCCATAATCCTTTTCGATGATCTCCTGCGGCAGCAGTTTCAGAAGCGCCGCATCATAATCAATCGGGCAGCACAGTTCGGCTTGCCTTTCTTCGGCACCTTCGGAGTAGCGCCTTAATACTTCTGCTTGCACGTCCATTTTTTACTCCTTCTCAATCTAAAACATAGCCACAGAGAACACAGAGATAGCGCTGGCTTTTACGTGATGTATTTTTTTCTGGCGAGTAAGCTGGGAAAAGTGATCAGCGCGTTGTTTTGCTCTGTGTTCTCTGTGCCCTCTGTGGCTTGAACTGCTTTATTCAATTCAATGCGCCGCCACAACTGCTGCCTTGCCCGGCTGTGCAGCCGTAGCAGTGGTCGGCGATGGCAATCGGGTTGTTCGCTATATCCTGTCCGGCGAGATCGCCGATATGAATCTTGTTTTTCCCCCTCAGCGCTATCGGCAGGCCGAGTATCTGGTTGAAATCGCAGTCGTAGACATAACCCCGCCAATCCACGCTGATCAGGGAGCGGCACATCACTGTCGAGAGATTTTTATCGCAATGCGCTTGTTTCAACAGCTGCATGTAGTCATGAAACTGCCCCTTCGAAATCAGCGTGCTGCCGAAACGTTCTATGGGCATGTTGGCCAGAGTCAGCAGGTTGTTGAACACGATGCCGAAGCGGTCGGACAGCTCGCGCCGGTAATCTCTCTCCAGAGCGTCCTGGGCGGGCGGCAGGGAAGGGCCGCCGGGATTGTAAACCAGGTTCAGCGCCAGGCAGGTGCCGGGCTTGCCATAGCCGAGCACATTCAGCCGTTGGAGTGCGCGGATGCTTTTCCCATACACGCCCGCGCCACGCTGTCGGTCAACGTTTTCCTGCAAGTAACAGGGCAGCGAAGCGGCAATCTCGACGCCATGAGCGGCGAGAAATTCGGCCAGGTCTTCGAAGCCGGGCTCCTCCAGTATCGTCAGGTTGCTCCGGTCTATCACGCGCAGGCCAAGACGATGCGCCTCGCTGACCAGGTGGCGGAAGCGCGGGTTCAGTTCCGGCGCGCCGCCGGTGATATCCAGCGTTTTTACGCCGGAAGTGCGCAGGTAGGCGACAACCTGCGCGATCGTCTCGCCGCTCATCTCCTCTTTCCGGTTCGGCCCCGCATTGACGTGGCAGTGCAGGCATGACTGGTTGCAGCGATAGCCGAGGTTGACTTGCAATGTTTCCAGACTCTCTCGCCGGATCGGCGGAAAGTCCGTGACTTCCAGCAGTGGTAATGTTGCGTGCATAGGCACTATTCCTCAATGTCCAAAAACCCCAACGAAATTATATCCTGTTCACTATGCTGGCACTGAATGCGGCAAGCAGCATCGCGGCCGGTAGTGTCACCACCCAGCCGTACAGCACCAGCTTCATGGCATCCGCTTCACATGGCGGCGCCTTGTCGGCCCAGCGTATTCCCATCAGTGCACCGGCGCTCACGTGGGTGGTAGAAATCGGCAGACCGAGAGGGGATGCCGCCAGAACCAGCATTGACGTGCCCACGTTAGCCACCACACCACTACTGGCATCCAGCGGCGCGATACGATGGGACATCACGTCGAGAACCCTGAAGCCGCCCCACAGGCAGCCGAGGCCCATAACCAGGGCAACCGCCACCACGGACCAGACGGCATGGCTGCCAGAAACTGTCGCGACACCGGGGTTGAGGCTGGTCGCGAGTACCAGAAAGGCGGCGATTTTCGGCGTATCGTTCAGCCCGCGCGCAAAGCTGGTCGCGCCGCTGGACAACCAGTGCAGCCCCACCCAAAACCGTACCGGCCATAATGAGCGCGGAACGCTGGCGCCGGGTGCCGCACACACAAAGGGGTTTTTCCGCCAATCCGCGTGATCGCAGCAGCCGGGACGCCACGCCGGCACCTTCCCGGCCACCCAGCGCGCCAGCAGCAGAATCAAGGCACAAAGAACAATGGCGATGAGCGGGCCCACCAACAACGGCAGCAACGCTTTGTTGGCCACGGCAGCCATGCGCAAGCCATCCGGCCCGGCCAGCGCCAGCGCCGCACCAGCAATCCCGCCCAGCAAGGCATGGGTAGTGGACACGGGCAGACCCCGGCGCGTGGCAATGAATACCCAGCCTGACGCGCCTATCAGCGCACTGGCGATAAAGCCAGTGGAAACATCGAACCCTGAGCGCAGATAGCCGCTGCTGAATGTCTCCAGTAACGCAGCGCCCCAGCTTACGGCGGCAACACCGCCCAGCACGGTCCACAGCGTTCCCCACCAGATCGCCGTTTTAACGCGGCTGGCACCGCTGCCGACCAGCGTTGCAACACCCTTCGAGATGTCATTGGCGCCGTTCACCCAGGCGAGCGACAACACCAGGCTCGCAACCAGAAGCGTCTCAAAGGTCATCGTCCGCTTACCACTTCATTTACCCGCTTTCATTTTTTGCATCGGTGTGAAGCTCGCCTGTTGCGCGGCCTGGCCCGGCAGGGTGATGGAAACCGTTACTTTCAAGTCGGGTGTCAGGACAAATTTGCCGACGCCTCTTAACATATTGCCGCCTGCGGGTTGCAGCTTCAGCGAGACTTTGGCTTTTCCGGACAGCACGACAGCCACCCCAGTCGCGCCTTCGCTGCTTATCTTGACGCCGGCGTGATCGGTAAGATAAATCTTGACCTCATCCGGCTCCACCAATAACTCATAGTGCTGCGCACCCGCCATGCGCAATTGCCCCCCATGCGGCGCCATCTGCGTGTCGAGATACTCGTCGCTGTGAGCGTATGCGCCTTGCGAGCAGGTCAGGGAAATTGCCAGCAGAAACAATTTCAGAACTTTCATTTTCATTTCCTTGTGCTGATTGCGGCTTGGGCCTGGTTTCATGGTTATCTCGGTAGAGCCTGCTTTTTCCGCCGGTATTCGTCGATCATGCCACGGATGCGTAACAGGTCGCCATCCAGCGCGGGCTGGCCGTGCCACCACTGGTAATCGGGCGACTGGTGCCCTGCGCCCAGGCGGACATTCTGCAAATGCTGGTGCATTTTTTGAAATTGTTGCTGGATGGCGGCCTGATCTTCACGGCCCAGTTCAGGCACGGCTTGAAAGAGCGCTTCAGCTTCGCGGGATTTTTTGCGCCCGATTTCCAGCAAGGCATTGCTGTTATCGAACAGGCGGTCGGTGTAGCGTGGTGCGTGGCAATCCCGGCAGACAACACGCATTACGTCGGGCACGGGCTGTTCCTTGTGCATCGCATCGGAGCGCACGCCGGCGCTGACATCGTGATTCCCCTGGTGCAAATGGCAATAGGCGCAGCCGGGGGCGCGGTAATTCGCCGAGGCGAGCGGCTTCGTCCAGTCATACCCGCTTTCTTCCAGCCGCATCAGGACGCCATGTTTGGAACTGGCGTAACTATGCGCGACTGCGCCTTCTACGCCGCCGTGACAGGCAACGCATGCCCGGTCGTGGCGCGAACGGCTGGCTGCCTCGCCGTGCAGGCTGCCATGGCAGGCAAGACACCCGGCCACCGGCTGTTTTTTAGCATGTGCGCTGGCCTGCCACTGTTTGAACTGCTTCGGATGGCACTGGATACATTCCTTGTCCGTGCCGATTGCGGTCTTGGGGGGCGGATTTCCACTGCCATGAATAGCCGGGCTGAGCAGCACCAGCAGCATCAAGAGGAGGAGCCTGCGCATCAGTTGTGCTCCCGGTTATAGTCGGTGTACTCGCCGTTCAACCAGATGTTGGTCGGTTGGACTTTGCCCAGGTTGCGCAGGGCTTCGGCCTGTTTATTGATGGATTTCAAACTTTGATCCATGGCTTGATGCCCCTTGGCGACAAAGGAGGCGTCACCGTGCGCGGCGCCCTTGTAAGCGCCGAGGTTGGAGAAGTACCACATTTCGAAATAATCCCGCTCGATGGGCGAGACATTGTAAAAGGCGGAAGACTGTCCTTCGAAGAAACCGATCGCCTCGCGCGGCCACAGTTTGTCCGGGGCATCGCCGGGATAGGGCGGCCGTTGTCTGGCGGAAGGGTAGAATAACTTGTCCGAGCGCAGCTCCTTGAGCACAGATTCGGCTTGAAACAGTTTGTCCCATGCCCGTTTGCGTTCCTGATCCAGCGCAGTCAGATTTTTGGCAGCCATTTCCGGTTCATGGCAATCGCTGCACAATTTGATCCATTGCTTGCGCTTGATTTCGTTCCCCGAGCTCAGCGGATTGACCTTCTGGATGCCGAACTTCCAGATGGATTTGTCGGCAACCTGATGCTTGCCGTCCTGCATATGGCAATAAGCGCAGGTCGGTGCCGGGTAATTGCCCTTCCTCAGAGGTTTCGACCAGTCCCATTGATCGCCCTGGGCAAGATAAAGCTGACCGTGTTTCGAATGGAAATAGGTTTCGTCGTCCGGGTGCGGCGGGCCGCTGTGACAGGTGATGCAGGCCTCCGGGCGGCGCGCTTCGGCGGCGCTGAAGCGGTGCCGGGTATGGCAGGAATCGCACTTGCTGGCGACCGAGTGACATTGCAGGCACGCCGTCACTTCCGCCTTGGGTTTATCCGCAAAATGCTTGGCATCCAGCGCCCGCTCCATGGCCAGGGCGTGACTGGGGAAGCCGAAGCGTTTTTCATCCTCGAACTGGTCATGCTGGGTGGCGTGACAGGTGGCGCAGATGTCCGGCGTCGGCATGTGCAAGGCCTGATGATCATTGCCGTGGCAGTTGCTGCAATACACTTTCTTCTCAGCACGAGAATGGTGTGACGCTTGCCAATCCTTGACGATGCCTGGCGTCACGGCGGTATGGCAGGCAACGCACTCTTCGCCCTCAAATTTACCTGTGATGGTCTCTACTGGCTTGTAAAAATCTTTCGGATTCCAGTAAGCGAACATGGCATCCGGTACCCATTGCCTGGAATACAGCCCCGCACCTTCTCCGCTTTTGCTCCACCCCACATACCAGAACCCGGCAGGCACCAGTATCAGTGAGAGGATCAACGGAATCCAGAAATAGCGGGGCGGCTTGCTCATCTCTTTTTTAGCCAGTTCCAGACACCCAGACCGAACACCACGACGACCACAACCCATAGCCACCCCATCCCTTCACCGCCCTCGCCCTGCTTGGTCTCGGTGATGATCTGCTGGGGCGGCTGCGTAGCCATGGTGTGCTCTTTGGTATGGTGCGCCAGCGCAGGCGTGCTGATGGCGAGCAATCCGAGATGTCGTTTCATGAAAGGCTCCTTGTCCTGATCCGCAAATCCTTGAGTATGCCTTGCGCGGCGCGGCGTCCGGCAGCGACAGCCGTCACTACCAGTGCTGGCCCCAGGGTATTGTCGCCGCCCGCATAGATTTTGGGGTGCCCGGTGCGACCCAGATCATCGACGGCTGTTGCGCCCTGTGGCGTGTCCTTGATTCTCAGATGTTCCAGCCAGTCCGGCATCCGGCTTACCTGACCGATCGCGAGAATGACCGTATCGCAATCCAGCAGAACCGTCTCTCCGTGAAACTCGAAACTGATGCCTGTTACTTCTTCCTCACCCAGTACCTCTACGGGGGTATGCTCAAACAGGAAATTCACACCTTCTTCCTGCGCTGCTTTCCTTTCCTTGGGCGATGCGCGCATTGCTTGAGCGGTGTCGCGGTAAGCCACCGTCACCGTGCTCGCACCTTGCCTGATTGCCGTGCGGGCGCAATCCATGGCGCTATCGCCACCACCCAGCACTACAATGTGCCGGTTTTCCACGGCTTGCGAAGTCGTTTCGGACAGCCAGGAAAGTGCATCGGTCACGCCGTCAAAATGCTTTCCGGGCAGGTGCAAATCGCGTGGGGTTTGCGCGCCGATGCCCAGAAAAATGGCGTCGTGGCTGTGCAAAAATTGTTGCAGATTGTTTTTCCCCACCTCCACCCCGAAGTGGAACACGATCCCCTGCTTTTCCAGCAGGCGCTGACGGAGAATCAACAGGGATTTATCCAGCTTGAAAGAAGGGACGCCATTCGCCAGCAGGCCGCCGATTTGCGGGTTTTTGTCGAAAACCTCGACTTCGCAACCGGCCTGGTTAAGTTCGTCCGCACAGGCGATGCCCGCCGGCCCCGCACCGATAATGGCAATGCGTTTGCCATTGCGCCGGTGCGGCAGGGTAAATTGCCAACCCTGCTCCAGCGCTTCAATCGCCAGGTAGCGTTCGATCATGCCTATCGTCACCGCGCCACCCGGTTCCCTGGCAAGGGTGCAGGCACCCTCGCACAGCCGGTGCTGCGGGCAGAGCGTGCCGCAAATTTCCGGCAGGTTGCTGGTACTGTGGGCAATTCGCGCCGCTTCTTTGAGATTGCCAGCGGCGACCTGCTCCATCCATTCCGGAATGCGGTTGTGCAGCGGGCAGGCGTTACTGCATCCGGGCACGCCGCAATCCAGGCACCGGCTGGCCTGCGCCTGAATATCGGCGAGCGCGGGCTTGACTGCGATTTCAGCCCAGTCCTGTTTGCGTTCTTCCACGGGGCGATAGTCTGCTTCTTTTCGGGCCAATGGCGCGGCTGGTTCCCGTTTCAGCAGGTAGCTGGCGTTTTGCTTCATCGACTTCTTGAACAGGTTGCGCACATCGCGGATCTCCAGCGCATCCGTGGGACAAGAAACCACGCAGCGGGCGCAACCCATGCAGTCCTCAAGCGCGGTAACGCGACCCGAATCCTTGCCCTGTTTCCAGACCGGGATCCCCATGTCGCAGACCTGTTCGCAGCGTCGGCAATCGTTGCATTTTTCCTTGTCCATGTTGATGCCGTAGAAACCAGCATGATTGAGCAGGCCGAAGGTTGCGCCGTAGGGGCACAGGTAGCGGCAATAGAATCGGTTGCCGACCAGCGGTGCGAGATAGAAGGAGCCGAAATAGGTCATGGCGACGACCAGATAGAAGCCGCCAACGAAGGTGACCGTCCAGGAATTCGGCGGGAACTGGGTGGCCACCATCACGCCGACGTAATAGAGGAAAAACACCCACTTGGAATGGCGCAATGCCCAGGTCCAGTTGCTGCGCAAGGTGCGATCGCGGAAGGCAAAGCCGACTGTTTCACGTATCCCCACGCAGGGACAGTTGAAGCCGCAGATGATCCGCCGGCCAAACAGGAAAACCAGGCCGAGTATCAGAAAAAACGTCACCGCGCCCGGCACATGCACCGAGGGAAATACCGGCTGCGCCCAAAGAAATCCGACATAGGGTTCGGTAAAAGGGTAGAGCCAGGGCAGCAGCCACCAGAACAGCGTGACCATGCTGACCAGAATGATCAGACGCTTGCGGGTATAGGTGTTTTTTTCCGCGATAATCCGCCACATACCAAAACCCAGGATGATCGCGTATTCGGTATAGCGGTTGATCCAGATGGGGTTGTCGAACCACATCAGCCAGGTTTCGTTGAGCCAGCCGACAAAGGCGAGCGTAAACGCGGCCATGCTGAGCGCTTGCACACCCAGGCTGTAACGCCGGGGCATGACATCCTGCTGCGTGCCCGACGAAGCGCGGGGCGCGTGGCAGATCGGTGCTGTTGAGCTGGGTGTGCTCACAGTGGACATCAAGCCCCCCTTACTCGGCAGGATAAGCGTGCTTCAGCCAGTCGGTCATGCCCATTTTTGCCACCTTGACATTGCTGAAGCCTTTTTGCGCCAGCAATCGTGCCGCCTGGCTGGACATCCGATCTGTGCGGCAAATGGTGACGATGGGCTTTTCTTTCCAGGCATCCAGTTCCTGGATCCGTTGCTCCAGTTCGCTCAGCGGAATATGGGTCGCACCGGCTATGTGTCCCTGCTCGCCGTTATAGGCATCGCTGGCGCGCACATCCAGCAGCAGCAAGTCTTCTTTGCTATCCAGGCGCTGCTTCAGTTGCGGCACCTCGATCATGGGGGGGCGGCGCAGTTTGCTGACCAGCCGTGGCAGAAAGCTGACTACAGCTAACAGGGCGATTGCCAGCATGATTTTCTGCACGGTTCCCTCTCCGCCCGCAATGGCTTCCTTGCCCGCGTAACCCAGCCAGGTATAAGCCACCGCGCCGGGCAGCATGCAGATATAGGTTGCGATGCTGTACTGGGCGAACGGGATGCGCGTCAGCCCCAGCGCGTAATTCAGCAGGTTGAATGGAAACAGGGGAACCAGGCGGGTAAACGCCACAAACCGCCAGCCTTCGTTTTCCACGCCGGTCACGATCTGCTTCAGCTTGCCCCCGGCTTTTTCCGTTACCCATCCCGAGGCCAGATAACGGGCGACCAGAAAAGACAACATCGCGCCCACAGTGGCTGCCGTCAGACTGTAGAAGCTGCCCAGCCAAGGCCCGAACAGCGCACCACCCAGCAGGGTCAGCAAAGAACCCGGCAAAAAGAATACCGTGCCTATCGCGTAGATCACCATGAACAACAAGGGGGCTGCCGCGCCGGCATCCTTTATCCACAATTCAAGTGCCTGCGCATTCAACTGATCGCGGAAAACCACGACCGTGCCAATTCCTGCCAGCAATAACAGCAGTAACAATATTTTTTTCATTGGCCACCCCCAGATTTGGACTGGTCCGGCCAGACCCGGCGATTGATGGCATAGGCGCCTGCCTTGCCAATGAAAGGGATGGCCAGCATGCCGTCGATCCAGGATGCCTGTCTCGGCTCCCGGAATTCGCGTATGCCGATGGTCATGCCCTGATGGCCGCCGCGCGGCTGCTCCCGCCAAGTGCCGAACAGGCGATCCCAGATGCTTAGATTGAAACCGAAATTGCTGTTGGTTTCGTCGTCTTCTATCGAATGATGTACCCGGTGCATGTCCGGCGTTACGATAAACCAGCGCAGAGCCCTGTCCAGCGTCTTCGGCAGGCCCACGTTACCGTGGTTGAACATGGCCATGGCGTTGAGCAGCACTTCAAAAATGATCACCGCCACTACAGGTGCGCCCAGCACGACGATGGTCGCGAATTTGATCAGCATGGACAGTATGATTTCGATCGGGTGAAAGCGCGCGCCCGTCGTCACATCGTAGTCCAGATCAGCATGATGAACCCGGTGCAGGCGCCACAACACCGGAACGGCGTGAACCAGCACATGTTGCAGATAAATGATGAAATCCATGGCCACGACGGTGAGCGCTATGGCCAGAACCGGCGGAAGGGAGTAATAGTTGAATATCCCCCAGCCGTGGGTGCTGGCAGAAGCGGCCATGCCAACGGCTGCAGCGGGAAAGATCAGCCGCATGATGAAGCTGTTTAAAAACACCAGCCCAAGATTATTCGTCCAGCGCACCGCCTTGGAAACCGTCAGCACTCGCTTCGGCGCCAGCACTTCCCAGACGGCCATGACCGTCAGAGTCCCCAGAAAGAACCCCAGGCGTATGGCTTGCTCGTGGCGAGCAATAATTTCTATTGATGGCATTCAGTCTCCTCCGGTAGCAGTGGGTCTGCATATCAAGTATTCTATTGTTTTCTTGAATACTAAGATGGAATGCCGTTGAAGTCAACGAAAATTGCGGCTGCCTTAATTTGTTTATCAAGTTGTCCTGCGATATAATCAAAACTCTATTTGAATATATCGAATCTAGATGGCAACGGTTAACTCCAAAAAGAAACTCTTCGAAAACTTCGCTCTCGTTGCCAAAGCGCTTGCCAGCGCCAATCGGCTTGAATTGCTGGAAGCGCTTGCACAGGGCGAGCGCGGCGTGGACGGATTGGCGCAGGCAAGCGGCATGTCGGTAGCCAACACTTCCCACCACCTTCAAATTCTGCGCGGAGGCGGTCTGGTTCAGTCGCGCAAAGAGGGCACCCAGGTTATCTATAGCTTGACCGATGAAAAGGTCCTTTCTCTGTTGGCGGATATCCGTTACGTGGCTGAACAACACCTGGCTGAAGTGGAGCGCATCGTTCGCGAAAACTTTGATAGCCGGGACAACCTGACACCCGTCCGTCGCGACGAGCTTCTGGGCCTGGTAAAGTCCGGGGAGGCGATCGTGATCGACGTTCGCCCCCCCTCGGAATTCGATGCCGGCCATATTCAGGGGGCGGTCAACATCCCTATTGAGTCCCTGCCAGAACGGTTAGGCAAATTGCCTCATGATCAGGAGATTGTTGCCTACTGCCGTGGCCCTTATTGCATGCTGGCTTTCGATGCGGTTGAACAACTGCGCCAGCACGGCTTTCGTGCCCGCCGCCTTGAAGACGGTTTTCCTGAATGGAAGGTTGATCGCCTTCCCGTCGACCGCTAATCTTTTTTTCAAGAACACCTTCAACACGCCCCGATCTTCAAGCTGTAGGGGTACTCTAAAAATAAGCTTGACGACTTTATGGGTATGGCTTAATAATATATTCAAATGTTCGTTTGATTTATTGTTATACTGTAATCAGGAAGGATTAAGATGTTCACAAAACAATATTTAGCCAAGGGAACCCCGGCCTTAGATACGCGGCTGCGGGCCATGAAACCGGCGCAATTTGTTTCCTCGCTCATCCTGATGACAGTCTTGTCTTTGATGGCGTCAGGAGCCGCCCTTGCCGCCGATAACGCTGCGGTCAAGGCCCTGGATGAATTCTTCGAATTTTCCGAATACGGCGGCGCCACTATCCTGCCTGAGCAGATTCCGGCGGAAGATTGGAAAAATGTTTACATTATCGACACCCGTGATGCCGATCAATATCAAAAAGCCCACATCCCGGGCGCAGTAAATATTGACTGGCGGCAAGTCCTCGGACGTCGCGCCGAACTGCCCAGTGACAGAATGGTGTTGGTGTACTGCAATGCCGGCACGCTCTCGGCTCAGGCTGGTTTAGCGCTGCGGGTGGCAGGCATGGAAAACGTGCGCATTTTGCAGGGCGGCTTCAGTGAGTGGAAAGCTAAAGGCGGGTTCGATGCTTACCGGCGCACCACTCGTAAAACCAGAAAATAAGTATTTCATTTGCTGCAGGAGGATAGATCATGAAAACCCTTTTCATACTCAATGACCCACCCTATGGCACCGAGCGAAGCTACAACGGTTTCCGTCTGGCGCGCGCCTTGGCCAAGCACGACAGCAATGAAATTCGCCTGTTCTTGCTGGGCGACGCTGCACTATGCGCCAAGGCGGGGCAGAAGGTGCCGGAAGGCTATTACAACATCGAGTTTTTTGCCCAGAGCATCCTGAAGCGTGGCGGAAAAATCGGAGTTTGCGGCGTTTGCATGGATGCCCGCGGGTTAAAGGACGAAGAAATGATTTTGGGCGCCGAACATTCCACGCTGGAGCATCTGGCAGAGTGGACGGAGTGGGCAGATAAAGTGTTGGTGTTCTGATTTTTTTGCCTTATATTCAAACATTCAATTGATATTTGTCATTCAATATTAAAAGGAGCAGCGCCATGATGATTATCGTCATATTCGCCGGAGCCATCACCGGCATCGTATTGGGTCTGTTCGGCAGCGGCGGCTCCATCATTGCCATGCCGGCGTTGATGTACCTGCTCGACGTGGAAGCTAAATCGGCCATCGCCATGAGCATGGGCATCGTAGCGATCACTGCCACTGTTTCTGGCTGGGACAACTGGCGGCGCGGCAATGTCGATATCAAGGTGGCGGCGATGTTCGGCCTGTTCGGCGTGATCGGAACCTATGGCGGCGCCCGACTCGGGGTTTACACGCCGGTGCAGGTGCAACTCACGCTGTTCGCTCTGGTGATGTATGCAGCGGCCTGGAAAATGCTGCAAAGCAAAAGGCAGCCGGTAAGGCAACTGGCCATGGCGGGCGGGCCAGCCTTGTCGGAAGATGAGGTTATTTCTGCGAACATGGGACATATTGCCGTGCATGGCGTCGGTGTCGGCGTGTTGACCGGGCTGGTGGGCGTGGGCGGAGGGTTTCTGATCGTGCCGGCGCTGGTGCTGCTGTCCGGCATCCCGATGAAGATCGCCATCGGTACATCGCTCGTCATCGTCGCGGCAAAATCCTATGCCGGCTTTGCCGGTTATGTCGCGGCGGTGCCGGTGGACTGGTCGATCATGGCCTCTTTCACTGCAGTGACGGTGGCGGGCAGTTTCGCCGGAACCCGCCTGGCGCACCGTTTTTCCCAGGAAACCCTGAAACGCAGCTTCGGCGTTTTCCTGATATTTGTTGCGACCTACATCTTGCTCAAGAGCGTTATTTAACGTTTTCAGGGAGAATGATCGTGCGATTTCTTGTTATAAGCTTGATGGTAATGCTTCCTTTTGTCGCGAAAGCGATGGGGCTGGATGAGGCCGAGCGCTTAACGCGTAATGCCGAAGCAACGGGAGCGGTGATAGAGTCAGTTACACGAACTGATGAATCGGGCCAGATCACCTGGTTGGGCTTCAGGCTGCGAGGCGCGACATGTTTCGACGGGCGCGGCGTTCTGGTTGAATCTTGTCAGGCCGTTTTGCGTGTGGCCCATGCAGGTGCAGCCGCCGCCAAAATGAAGGTACATGTGTTTTTGCCGCGACACGAGGAAACTCCCATCCGGCGTTCAGCAGTAAATATGACGGCTGGAATGAGTGTCTGGTCAAGCTCACTCAAAGAAATGGACTTGTTCGTTGTGGTGGCTAAATAGCACGTTAAATCGTAATGAAAGGAATGTCATGCCTGAGCCGATCAAGGTTCACTCCCAGCATCCGCCCGGTGGGCGCTGCACGCTATATGCACTTTATGCCAAAGAGCTATCGCTCTGCCTTGGACTGGACCGGCGCATCGTTCATACAGACCGCCGCGACGCGCACGGCGAGGGCTTTCCCGCGCTGCTGGTAAAGGGGGTGGCGCTGCAACCTTCTGATGGCGTGATCCTGTCACCGGAAGATATCTGCGCCGCGCTGGCCAGCGCCGGACTGGATTTGAGTGCCGTACCTGACTTGGCCGCGCGGCTGGAAGCCATTCAGGAACGCTTTCTCGAGGGGGTCGAATGTAACGACAAAACCGAGGGCCTTTCCACCCGCTGCATCCATGCCGGCGAAATCAAGGATGCCCACGGCTCGCCGCATACGCCGATCTACACCACGACCACCTTCAAATTCGATTCCACCGCCGACCTGCTCGACGTGGTGGAGGGGCGCAAGGCGGGCAGCCTGTATACCCGCTACGGCCTGAATCCCACCCTCTTCAGCCTGGAAGAAAAGCTGGCCGCGCTGGAGGGAGCAGAAGCGGCCTGGGTCTTTTCCTCGGGCATGGCTGCGGAGGCCGCGCTGTTTTTCGCTCATGGCCGCAAGGGCGTGGTCTGCATCGGCGATGCCTACGGCGGCACGATAGAGCTGCTTTCCAGCCAATTGCCTGAACTCGGCATCCCCACTTATTTTCTGCTCGGCAGCGAGCGGGACGGGTTGAAGACCTATCTGGAAGCGGGCGCAAGCCTGGTGTTTTTCGAAACGCCCACCAATCCCACCCTGGAAGTGCTGGACATCCGGAAAATCAGCGACATGGCCCACGAGTATGGCGCGCTGGTGGCGGTAGACAATACCTTCGCCTCACCGGTGAACCAGAGCCCGCTTGCTTTGGGTGCAGACTTCGTCGTTCACAGCGCCACCAAGTATCTCGGCGGCCACAGCGACATTACTGCCGGCGCCCTGATGGGATCAAAACACCTTTTGGCCTCGGTGTGGGGCTGGCGCAAGAACCTGGGGCAGATGCCCGCGCCCGAAACTGCATCGCTTCTGGCGCGCAGTCTGCGCACCCTGGTCGTGCGGGTGGAGCGGCAGAACGCCACGGCGCAAGCGGTGGCCAGAGCCATGTCGCGCCATCCCAAGGTGGCGCGGGTGCTTTACCCCGGCCTGCCCGATTTCCCCGGCCATGCCGTGGCCAGATCCCAGATGCAGGGCTTCGGCGGCATGCTGACGATCGAAGTCAAGGGCGCTTATGCGGATGCGGTGCGGGCGGTGGACAAGCTCAAGCTGTTCGCCATCGCACCCAGCCTGGGCGGTGTGGAAAGCCTCGTCACCATGCCGGTGACCACCACCCACCACGGCCTGGCGTCGGAGGAGCGGACGCGGCGCGGCATTTCCGATACCATGATCCGGCTTTCCATCGGCCTGGAAGATGCTGCCGACCTGATCGCCGACCTGGAGCAGGCGCTCGGATGAGCTTCTGAAAAAACGCCAATACTTAATGGAGCTTTCTGACGATGTGCGAGCTTTTTGGAATGTCTGCCAGCCAAGCTGTAACCGCAAGGGGCACACTCAGTGATTTCCGTCTGCGCGGCGGACTGGCCGCAGATAACCCTGACGGATGGGGGCTCGCCTGGTGGGAGAATGGGGTTTTTTGTCTTGCCAAGGAACCGCTGCCGGCATGCGAAAGCGCGCCGTTCGCGCGTTTGTGCGAAACCACGCGCTCGAATCTGATGGTCGCTCATGTGCGTAAAGCCCGGCTCCCTCCCGTCAATACCATGGACAATACGCATCCGTTCCAGAGGGTGTGTTGCGGAAGAGAATGGGTGTTTGCCCATAACGGACTGGTACCCGATATCGTGGAGATGGAGCGCGCAAATCACGATGCAGTCTGCCATCCCACGGGAGAGACCGATTCGGAGTATGCCTTTTGCCACCTCCTGAGCCATATTTCCCAGAACATTCAGGCGTTCCCCGCCGCGAATGCTGATGCCTCGTTTCCGACCGTGGCGATGATCAGTGAACTGATCGCCTCGCACGGCAAGTTCAATTTTCTCATGTCGGACGGAGAGTATCTGATCGCCTACGGCCATGACCGGCTCCACTATCTGGAACAGGGCGGCGATACGGCAGACAGCGCCATGATCGCCACCGAGCCTTTGCCGGGAGAGGGAAGCTGGGTCGCTTTCAATCCGGGGGAGCTGCGTATTTACCGGCTTGGCCGGATGGTAGGGCGAATCCTGACTCGACCATCCAAGCAGATTGTCGATCTGGAGGGGTTGCCTGCATGACCGATCCGGTCTACCTCGACTACAACGCCACCACCCCGGTGGCGCCGGAAGTTGCGGACGCCATCGAGCCGTACCTGCGCGAACACTTTGGCAACCCCTCTTCGTCCCACATTTACGGGCAAAGGGCGAAAGCAGCGGTGGAGCAGGCCAGAGGGGAAGTGGCCGCGCTGATCGGTGCCAGGCAGGAAGAAATCATCTTCACCGGCTGCGCTACCGAGGCTAACAATCTGGCTATCCTGGGAACGATGCGGTCGCTCGCCGGAACGAAAAGACATCTCATCACCAGCGCCATCGAACACCCCTCGGTGATGCAGCCCTTCCTCAAGCTGCGCGAAGAAGGCTGGGAAGTGACGATCCTGCCGGTGGACAGAAATGGTCGGGTCTCTCCCATTGCGGTGGAGCGGGCCATAAGGCCCGATACAGCCCTGATTTCCATCATGCACGCCAACAATGAAGTGGGTACCATTCAGCCCATCGCGGAGATCGCGCAGATAGCGCGGCCAAAAGGCATTCTGCTGCACACCGATGCCGCCCAGTCTGCGGGCAAGATCCAGGTCATTGTACAAAAGCTCGGTGTAGACCTGCTGACGCTGGCCGGGCACAAATTCCATGCCCCGAAAGGCGTGGGAGCGCTTTATGTCCGCATGGGTACGCCGCTGAGTCCGTTGCAGGAGGGGGCCAACCATGAGCATGGCCTGCGGCCTGGAACCGAAAATGTAGCCTTTATCGTCGGGCTGGGCGCTGCGGCAAAACTTTCTCGCAAACGCCTGCCCAAGGCTCAAGCCTATCTAAAGACACTGCGCGACCAGCTGCATGCGCAACTGCAAGCAGGGATTCCACATCTCGCCCTGAATGGCCATGCCGAAGAGCGCCTGCCCAATACCCTGAATGTTTCCTTCCCCGGCGTGAGTGGTCACGAGCTGCTGGAGGTGGCCGCACAGGATGTCGCAGCTTCCACCGGCTCCGCCTGTCATTCCGGTGACCATGCCGTGAGCGGCGTACTAGGGGCGATGAAAGTCAGCGCCGTGCGGGCTTCCGGCGCGGTGCGCCTGTCGGTCGGAATCTACACCATATCAGCCGATATCGACCGGGCGACACGGGCGTTGATTGCTGCCTGGAAGCAACTGCACGCATGACGGATCGTGGCAACGTGTTGATCCTGGCCATCAGCCAGGCACTGACGCTCTCAGCCATCGTCATGTCGATGGCGCTCGGCGCGCTTCTCGGTGGCGTGCTTGCGACCGACAAGGGTTACGCGACACTTCCGATTGCGGTCATGGTCATCGGAACGGCAATCGCATCGCTGCCAGCCGCGCTATTGATGAACAGGCATGGGCGTCGTGCAGGATTCCTGATCGGCGCGCTGCTGGGCATCAGCGGGAGTCTGCTTTGCGTGCTCGCTTTATTTGAACGCTCGTTTACCGCTTTTGTTGCCGGTCATTTTCTGCTTGGCAGCTACCAGGGCTTTGCTAACTATTACCGGTTCGCTGCCGTTGAGACTACCGATCCGAGCCATGCCAGCAAGGCTATTTCACTGGTAGTGGCCGGTGGTGTGGTCGCAGCTTTCGTTGGTCCCCAGCTCGGCCAATGGGGGCGTGACTGGATCAGTGGCCAGCTGTTCGTCGGCTCCTATCTGGCTCAAGGCGCCTTGAGCCTCATTGCCCTCATCCTGCTTTCCCGCCTCTCACTTCCCAAAGTGGTCGCCACGCACAGCGGAACCTCGCGCCCCCTCCGTGAAATACTGGCTCAGCCCACTCTTCAGGTCTCGATCTTCGGCACCGCAGTGGGCTACGCAGTCATGGTCATGGTGATGACCGCGACCCCGCTTGCGATACTGGGCTGCGGCTTGCCGGGATCAAGCGTGACGCCGGTCATTCAGTGGCATGTGGTGGGGATGTTTGCGCCATCATTCTTCACCGGCTCCCTGGTCAAGCGCTACGGCGCACCCCGCATCATGCAGGTCGGATTCGTCTTGCTATTGGTTCACATCCTGCTGGCAGTATCTGGCGTCGAGTTTCTCCATTTTCTGTCGGCACTGGTGTTCCTCGGCATCGGCTGGAATTTCGTCTTCATCGGCGGCACTACCCTGTTGACCCAAACCTACCAACCCGCCGAGCAGATAAAGATGCAAGCGGTCAACGAATTCGCCATCTTCGGTCTGGTTGCGCTCGCCACGCTTTCGGCGGGATGGCTCTACGACCGCTTCGGCTGGATAGCGCTGAACCTCGCGGTCGTGCCGCTGCTCTGCGCCGCATTACTGGCCGTTATCAGGATCGGGCGGCGGCAACACCTCGCCTCTTCAAATAAACCTGGAAAAAGTTAACCACGGGGAAATTCAAGACCTTGCGAGGCCCTACTTATTCACCCGTTTGGTGAAATGGATTATTTCCATAACCATTTGTCTTTCCCAGTGTTCCCCGTGCCCTGTGGTTGAAATGAGGTTTTAAGGATAAATCCAATCCCGGAGAGTGTTTGGCAGCACCCAAGTGAGGCGAGCTGCTACCACTTCACCACGTGGACATTGGCAAGGGTGCGGCCGAGGAAGCGTTCGCCGATGGTCTGGAAGCGAAGCGGCACGTCGGTGACGTAAAATTCGTAGCGCGGCGCCGTGCGCTGCGGATTGGCCAGGTTCATGTCGGTGAGCAGTGCGGCGGTTTCTTCCGCCATCGCTTCGGCTGAATCCACCAGCCTTACGCCTGGCCCCACTACATCCTGCAGCAGTGGCTTGAGCAAGGGGTAATGGGTGCAGCCCAGCACCAGGGTATCGATATCCTGCGCCAGTACCGGCTTCAGGTATTCCTGCGCGGTCAGTCGCGTGACCGGATGATCCAGCCAGCCTTCCTCTACCAGCGGTACGAATAGCGGGCAGGCCTGGGAGAAAATCCGCACTTCCGGTTCGTACTGGTGGATGGCGCGGGCATAGGCGTTGCTGTTGATGGTGGTGGGGGTGCCGATTACGCCCACCTGTTTTTTCATCGAGGTGGCAATGGCGCCGAGCGCGCCTGCGTCGATCACATCCAGCACCGGAACCGGGGAGAGATCCTTCACGATCTGCGAGGCTACCGCTGCCATGGTGTTGCAGGCGACGACCAGCAGCTTGACCTCTTTCGCGAGCAGGAATTCGGCAATCTGGGTGGTGTAATGGGCGATGGTTTCGACTGATTTCACGCCGTAGGGTACGCGCGCGGTGTCGCCAAAATAGACGATGTTCTCGAACGGCAAACGCTCCATCAGGGCGCGTACCACGGTGAGACCGCCTACGCCGGAGTCGAATACGCCTATGGGGTTGCTGGAGTTGGGATTCATCATCCTAGAAACCTTAGTTGGACGGGGTGGAGTGTGCGGTTTTTGGGGTGCAGGGCAAGGCACAACGACGCGGAATGGTTGTTCCATTCCAAGGAGTTGTAACGCCGCCATGCGCCGCAAAAATCGTGCAATCCGCCCCGTAGCGGACTCACCCACCGGGTGAAAGGGTAAATCATGAAGAAGTTTATTGAAATCACGGTGTTAAATATACAGTAGAGCGGTCAACTGAGGTTTCTAGGATCATAGGCTTTTCCACATGAGCAGGCTGCCATTCTGAGTGTTCAGGTAGTTATGGTCAAGGTGCACAATCTGCTTTTTTGTCGTAGAATCAACATTGATATGGATCAATTTATTTAGCGTGGAGACTTGCCAAGTGTTTGTGGAAATTAGGAATTATCTTTTGCTGCTGTCGGTGGTCCTGGCGCTGTCTCCCACGATGAGTCTCGCCGCCGACAAGCCGGCAGCGAAAAAATCTGCCAAACCGCAAGCGATGGTTGAAGCATCGGAGACGCCGCCTTCTTCCAGCAACAATAAGCATACTACCCAAATGACAGCCGCCATTACCGCCCTCAAGGCCGACATGGAAACCGGACGCCAGATCAATGGCGTGTGCGCGGCCTGTCATGGCGACTCCGGCCAGGGGGGGAAGAAGGGCGAGTACCCGCGCCTGGCAGGTCTGGATGTGGGATACCTGATGGACCAGCTGAAGAAGTTCAAGGCGCGCAAGCGCATGAATTTGCCGATGTTCCCCTATACGCTGGAACGGGAGTTGCCCGATGAGGACGTTGTGCATATCTCGGCCTATCTTGCCTCTATCAAGCTCGATACCACCTACCCGGTGTTCAAGGATAGCGACGATGCGCTCACCCGTTTGCTGGCAGTCGAAAAAGTGCTCAACATTCCCCGCTCAGAAGGCGATGTCGATGCCGGCGCCAAGCTCTACAAGAATGAGTGCGCCTCCTGCCATGGCGGCAAGGGCTTGGGCAAGCGCGCCGTGCCGATGCTTGCAGGTCAGTACACAACCTATCTGAATCGCCAGGTTGACAAGTTCATCAAGGGCGAGCGCATTCATGACGAAGACATGAAGGACCCCAGTAAGGACGTCCTGAATTTGTTAAAGCCCGAAGAAATCCGCGATATCCTGGCATTTCTGACTACTCTCGACGACTGATCTTAAAAAAAGACTTACCGCAGAGGACGCAGAGGACGCAGAGGACGCAGAGGAAAAGCAAGGCAACGGCAAGTTATGCTGAGCAACCCGCCAGGTGAGTGCGATTCACGACAAGCATTTGAATTCCTCTGCGTCCTCAGCGTCCTCAGCGGTTCAACAGTTTGATCTGTCTTTCCAGTGCCCAGGCTACATGCTCCCGCACCAATTCGGATGGATGGTCGCGGCGCTCATTCAGCGCCGCGACCACCTCTCTTGAGGGCAAGGCATTGCCCAGTCCGACGGCGATGTTGCGCAGCCAGCGCTCGTGGCCGATGCGGCGGATAGGACTGCCGGCCAGTCTGGCATCAAATTCTTCTTCGTTCCACCGGAAAAGCTCGGTCAGCTTTTCATCGTCCAGGCCATGACGCACGGCGAAATCCGGCTCGCTTGTGAGCTGGCCGAATTTGTTCCACGGGCAAGCCAGCTGGCAGTCGTCGCAGCCGTAGACGCGATTCCCGATCAGGGGGCGCAGTTCTTCCGGGATGCTGCCTTTGAGTTCGATGGTGAGGTAGGAGATGCAGCGCCGCGCATCGACCTGATAGGGGGCGATGATGGCAGCGGTGGGGCAGGCTGTGATGCAGCGGGAGCAAGTGCCGCAGTGGTTTTGTTCGGGTTCGTCGAAGGGCAGCGGCAGATCGGTATAGATTTCACCGAGAAAAAACCATGACCCAGCCTCGCGCGACAGCAGCAGCGAGTGTTTGCCGCGCCAGCCCAGCCCGCTCTTGCTGGCGAGTTCCACTTCCAGTACCGGCGCGCTGTCGGTGAAGGCGCGGAACTGGAACGGGCCGATTTCGCTCTGGATTTTTTCCGCCAGCTTCTGCAGCCGGGCCCGGATCAACTTGTGATAGTCGCGGCCCAGCGCATAGCGCGAGATGTAGGCTTTGTTGCTGTCTCCCATGACCTCAAGGCTGTCGCGCGCTCGGGGCGGGAAGTAGGCCATGCGCGCCGTGATGATGCGCAGCGTGCCCGGTACCAGTTCCTGTGGACGGCTGCGCTTGACGCCATGGTTTGCCATATAATCCATCTCGCCATGGTAGCCCTGCGCCAGCCATTTCAGCAGACGGTCTTCGGCCTGGCCGAGATCGTGACCGGCGATACCGATAGCCTGAAAGCCGAGTTCCATCCCCCAGGCCTTGATATTCGCTGCGAGTTGCCGTAAATCCAGATGAGTGTAATTAGCGAGAGTATTCACGTGCATAGTTTAGATGAAAACCGCCAGCCGTCGAAAATAACCCACTATCTGGCAGATGAAGGCGCGACTGAGGCGTTTGGCGCGGAACTGTCCAAGGTGCTGAAACCGGGGCTGATGATCACCTTGAGTGGCGACCTCGGCGCGGGCAAGACCGCGTTGGTGCGCGCCATGCTGCGCGCGCTGGGGTATTCAGGAAAAGTGAAAAGCCCGACTTATACTTTAGTTGAATTTTATGTGATTTCTAGATTATACTTATATCACTTTGATTTTTATCGATTCAATGATCCGGATGAGTGGCATGAAGCGGGGTTTCGGGAATATTTCAACGAAAACTCGGTGTGTCTCGTCGAGTGGCCGGAAAAGGCGGGTGGTTTGCTGCCCCCGCCAGACCTCAGAATTTCCCTGGATATCCGGGAATCTGGCAGGGACATCACGGTTGAAGCGGGCAGCGAGAAGGGTCGGCTATGCTTGCAGGAATTAGCCTGAATTCGATATTTAACCGCCGATGGACGCCGATGGGCACCGATCATCCGGTGCGTCATATGCGGTGGCAACGGCATCAGAAATCTGCGTTTATCCGCCTTTATCGGCGGTTAATTGCAGTTATGGTTATTGCGTTTTTTCTTGTCTTTCCGACAAGTTCCCATGCCGGGACCGTCATCACCGCGGCGCGGGTCTGGCCGGCAGTCGATTACACGCGGGTCACGCTGGAATCCGCCAGTCCAGTCAAATATCAGTTTCTCGCAGTCAAAAATCCCGATCGCCTGGTGATCGACCTAGAAGGCGTGGATGTCAATTCCGCGCTGGAGGGGCTTGCAGCCAAGGTCGCGGCAAATGATCCCTACATCAAGCTGGTGCGCGTCGCCCGCAACAAGCCGGGCGTGGTGCGTGTAGTGCTGGACCTGAAAGGTGAGGCCAAGCCGCAGATGTTCACGCTGCCGCCCTATGGTGAATATGGCCACCGCCTGGTGCTGGATATTTATCCATTACAGCCGGCGGATTCGCTGATGGCACTGCTGGAGAAAAGAGAAGTCGCTACACCGGTGGGCGCCAAAGAGCAGGCAGAAAAATTGCCTGAACTGGCCACTGTTGCCTCGCCGGAAATTCCGCCCAGCGAAAAGCCCGCTGAGCTTGCCAAGCCGGCGGAGAAATTAGCTCGGACTGAAATGCGCGCCTGGAAGCCCGAGGTGGTATCGCGCCTCATCACTGTTGCGATTGATGCCGGGCACGGTGGCGAGGACCCCGGTGCGCTTGGCAGGAATGGTTCCAGGGAAAAGGATGTGACTCTGGCCATCGCCCGTCGTCTGAAAGCCCAGGTCGACGCTGAGCCGAACATGCGTGGCGTGTTGATTCGTGACGGCGATTTTTTCATCCCACTGCATGGCCGTGTGCTCAAGGCGCGCAACGTCAAGGCCGACTTGTTCGTTTCGATCCACGCCGATGCTTTCGTCAAGCCCGATGCGCGCGGCTCCTCGGTATTCGCGCTGTCGGAGCGCGGCGCTACCTCCGCTGCGGCGCGCTGGCTGGCGAAAAAGGAAAACGAAGCCGATCTGATCGGCGGCGTCAATATCGACGTCAAGGATGTCTACCTCAAGCAGACCCTGCTCGACCTGTCTCAAACCGCCACCATCAACGACAGCCTCAAACTCGGCAAGGCCGTGCTTGGCGAACTTGGCGGCATCAATCGCCTGCACAAGGGTTCGGTGGAACAGGCCAGTTTCGCTGTGCTGAAATCGCCGGACATCCCTTCTATCCTGGTGGAAACCGCTTTCATCTCCAATCCAGAGGAAGAGCAGAGGCTCACGGACGACGACTATCAGGACAAAATGGCGGGGGCCATACTGGGGGGGATCAAGCGCTATTTTGCAAAGAATCCACCGCTGGCACGCTCCAAGATGGCCAGCGCCGAATAAACGTAAAAACCTCATTTGAACCACGGAGAACACGGAGAACACAAAGAAAAACAAGATATTACGGAAGTCATTGGCATCACCCGACAGGTGACACACGAAACCTGCATAACACTTTGAAATAACTCCGTGTTCTCCGTGGTTAACCGCTTTTTCTAAGCTAAATGTAGCTTTGCCCCCTATCGTTTTTATCCACTAGAACCCAACCAGATCGTCAACCGGCAGTTCGAGCGCCGCGCCGGTGATCCGCTCCAGCGTTTTGCTGATGACTTCAATATTGTTGTCGAAGCCGCCGTGAGAGGGGCTTTCGGTCTTCTCTGGCATATCGGCTCCGTTCCCGCGTCGGGCGAGGAATTTCTCCTCGTTGTGAATAGTCAGGCGATTCTTCAGCCCGCTGATTTCAACGGCATTGCGCCAGTTGGTGAGGGCTTCGGCACTGCTTGGCGAGCCATCCCAGCCGGAATAATGAGGGTTGTAGACATTCTCCAGGCCAAGGATAGGCATGCGCAAATCGGCTTCCAGCGCGTTGGAAACGAGGTAGAGCAGGGATTTTTGATAGACATAGGCTACGTTGTCATCCTGCTCGCACTGATCCGACAGGATATCCAGGTGCAGCTTGTTCATGATTTCGGCTTGCGATGCATAGTGCCGGTTGGCAAAGGCGACCGTGCAAGCCGGGGCGTACAGATGGACGGACTTGACGCTATCGGTCAGGTTTTTCTGCGCCAGGTTGCCCAGCAATCTGCCCAAGGCGATTGATCCGGCGGAATGGCCCATGAGATGCAGTTCAAACCTGTCGCCCCAAGTGCTGGCCAGCGAGTGGAGTGCATCGGTCAGCAGGTCGCCGCCGCGCCCGCTTTCCGCTGCGAGTTCGGCATTTTCTTTCATCTCGCTCCAGAGCGGGCGGGCGAGTGGGCGTCCAATGGTTTTTTCGACAACGGGATCGCTGACCTTGTCGGTAATCCAGCCGCCGATGCCACCGGCCATGCCTGCCGCGCCGGGGCTGACTTTCTCCGCCAGGATGTTGCCCAGAGATTCGAGCAGGCCGCTTTTCCACACCAGAAACAGCGGGTAACAGCCGTTCCCCACAAAATATCGTCCCATTGCCTGGACGCGCTGAATCGCATCTTCTTCGCTGTTGAGACCGCCGTGCGCGTAGATCACCAGGCGTTTTTTCTCATGCGGGTTCTGTCTAAACCAGGCATCCGGCAGAACGCACGCCTGATTCTGCAAGGTACGCGTTACCCCGTCCAGTTTGTCGAAGCGTTTGACACGTCCGTTGTTGCACAGCACGACGCTGTGCTGGTAGGCCGTTTCCTCGTTCCACCAGTTGGCATGGGCGGCGGCGGATGCGACGCTCGCCTTTTCCTTGGCGCCAGATGCGAGGCGACCCGCGACGACTCCCGGCACGCCCATCGCGGCGACCCATACATCCATGGCATGCGTCAGCCAATCTGCATAGCTGATTACAGCGAAACCGCCGGCGCCCCATTTATTGCCCCAGGAATTCTGGATGACAAAGCCGGTACGGTTGAAACCCACCAGCGCGAAAGCGTGGCCACCGCTGCGCGACGGTTTGCCATCGTAGTCGATCACCGGGAGTGTGGCATGGGAAACAGGTGGTTTGGCGCTGGTTTTTACTTTATCCCAGCCTTTATGGGTATAGGATGAAACATATATCGCTCCGACTTCCATAATTGCCGCCTGCAAGTCGGTGATGGCCTGAGGGTCTATGCGGTAATACACCCCCAGCGTCCGTTCAATGGCGTCGCTATCCCAGCCCGCTGCGGGCAGGGCATTATCCCCCGCCGCGTAAGACCATCGGGACTCAAGGCAAACACCGTTGTGATACCAGCCCTTGAGCGCACCCCGGCAGCTTGAGCCGTCATAGTTCTCGCCCTCGTATTCGTCGAAACGCCGGGCGAATTTGTACAGCATGCGCGGACTGACCGATTCGAGTTTCTTCGGCATGCCGTCAGCGCGCCAACGCAGGTAGTTGACGACGCAGGCGAGGCCGAAACCGGTGCAGGCTCCTTCCTGTCCCTGATCCAGAATGAGTCCGGCCTGGGTATAGGCACCCATGAAACGCTTGATGTCGTCGTCTGCCGGGAATAGCTGCGGCAGCGAGTGAGGTGGAGGCATGTACTGCCGATCGCGCAGGTCCGCAGGGTCGCGCGTTACATTGAGGGTCGCGCGACGCGCTGAGATAGGGGGTGCCGCCTTGGCCGCTGCCCCGACGAGCGGCTTGGCGGCGACGGCCCAGGCCTTCTGTGCCATGCGGAAAGTATCGGAAAACCGCTCCAGGCCGTGGCTGCCGCCATTGACCACTTTACGCGCAGCTTTCAGGTCATTCTTGTCCAGCGCCTTGGACAATTTTTCCCTGTTGGCATTGAGATAGGCGGCCAGCAGGCAGGCGGCTACTTCTGGCGCGCACGCGCTATCTGGGTTGTCTGCCAGGGGAATATCGAGCACTTTGCCGAATTTTTCATAATTCTCGCGCCCGGTCAACTGCACGAAGCCACGACCGCGATAGCGCGCGCCATCGCCAGGATTCTTGTTGCCCAGCTTGAATTCGTAGGCGCTGAAGGCGGCTTGGCCGGGCAAGGTATTGAAATGGGATGGCAATTCGGAGATCGGCACGAAACCTTCGGTCTCGGCGCGTATCGTGCCCAGCGCGACGGAGATCATGTTCGCGTCGGTCAGGCCGAAGGCTGCCAGTGCCGAGGTGACATACGGCAGATTTTTGGCGATGTTGGAGGTCTTGGTGTAAGGAAACAGCTTGCTCACCAAGGCAGTGTCCACGTTGACCGCCAATTCTGCAGGCGGCGAAATGCCCAGGGCGGACAAGGTGCGAGGACCGGCGATGCCGTCCGCTACCAGGCCCACGCTGGACTGCCATGCGCGCAGGGCTGTCTCGGTGTCGCTATCGAATTCATCGCCACCGGCCAGACCTTGATAAACCGACGCGCTTTTGCTCAGGACCTTGCGCAAGGCTTTCTTCAGCTCGGCGACCGGCTTGCCTGCGTTACCTCGCATCAACAACAACATTTTGACTTTCGCGCTTTCCATTTTCCATGCTCCTTTCATGATTGCCGTGCGCCGCCAATCGGCGTTTGGAGTAATTCCATCTGCGCGGCGCATGCCGCCTTGACCTGCTTTTCGTACTGCGCTCCCTGGGTGCCGATTTCCTCTTTCAAAAGTTCCGGCAGGAACAGCCTGGTTTTTAATTCCCCCATGCTGCCTTCGTTCAATAAGCGCGAGAAATCTGGCGCTGCGACTGGTTCGCCGACCAACTTCCAGGCGGGTGCCCAGAAATGATGCATGCCGACGCAGAGCGCAACGGCTTCGGGTTTCTGAGTTACATAAAGGTTCTTTAGCTTCTCCAGGACGCGCTCTACCATCTGTGAGTAGAACTGGACGGTATAAGGGTCGGGCGGGGCGGGTTCGGCTTGAAAACGATACGCATGGAATACTGCGAGCTGATAGCTATCGGCGGCGTGTTCCATGTCTTTTAACGAAAGAAAAATATCGCCCCGGACGCGGTAGGCCTGGGCGATGACTTCGGGATCTTTTTCCGACATCCCCAATGTCAACGACTGCTGCAATTGGCCCAAAGCGGTGTCGGTCTTGCCGTGCTCGAAATTCATTTCGGCAAAGTGGTACAGGACCCAGGCCATATCCCAGTGGTCGCCGTTTTTTTCGAATAGATCGTATGCCTCCTGGTACCATCTGGCGGCTGTAGCCGGCTCATTACGCCCGAACCGGTAAACTTCGGCCCGAAAAATATCGGCAAGCCCGCGCACATGCCGGAACTCCTCATTCGGCCACCCGGACGGGTCTCCATCCAGCCCGGCCAGCTTCAGCAACTGTGCCAGCGCCGCCTCGACCTCGGGCCATGTTGTTGCGTGGCGATCTTCAGTTTCCTTGGGATAGGCATCCTGAAATTTCATCACCAGCGTTAGGATCTTTTCGTCGAGTTCGGAGGATTCTCTTTGCTGCCATTCCTTGATAAGTTGGTCGCAATAAGCAAAATCCAGGTAGCAGCCCCACCACCAGAAGGCATCGAGGTAAGCGCGAATAAATGCCATGGCCGTGGCCGATTCATCGCCGGCATGGCTCAGGTAATAGAGCCAATTGTTTTTTGCGGACTGCCATTCCTTGCTTTCGTAGCGGTACCAGCTCGCGTAGTCCCCGGCGGTTTTCAGGTTTTCCTCGATGTCCATCATCTGATTGCGGAAATACTCGACGGCCTGGTGATAGAGGGTCTTCAGTTCATCCGCCGACAGTTTTCCGCGCAGGTATTCGGCTATCGTTCGTTGCATCGTATAGCTGTTTTCCGGGATGTATTCGATCAATCCCACATCACTGAGCCGATACAGCATTTTCTTGTCGACGCCGGCAACCTCCAGGGCGAGATTCTTGGAGAACGCATGCGGTTTGGGGCGCAACACAGATAAGGCCTGCAAGGCACGGCGTTCTTCGTCGCCCAATGATTCGTGCGAGAAGCTGATCTCGATGGCGGCGGCGAGCGCGATGGGCGGATTGTCGATTCCTTCCGGTTTATCATAAGCTTCTTGACGCTTCTTTTCGTTGAGCAATGCTTCGAGCGCGTCTTTGATGCGCTCCGAGTCGCCGGCGTGCGATGCCAGTTTCAGCCGATTCCCAAGCAGCGTGAGCGCCAAAGGCAGCCCGCCAGATGCCTCGACCAGCTCCAGTGCGGCCTGGGGTTCTGCCTTGACGACATCGGGTATGAACTGGCTCAGCAGGCTCATTCCTTCTTCGTGGGTCAGTTCCCGCACCTTGGTGGGTTTGCCTGCGGTGAATCTGATCGCGATTTCCGGAATTCGTGAAATGATCAGATGCCCGCAATGGCTGCCCAGGCCATTGAAAATTCTGGCCGCATCGTAGTGCCACACATCGTCCACCACCAGCAGCATGCGGCGCTGCCCGAGCGCGGATGCGACGAGGTCGATCCCTTGTTCTACGCTTTGAACCTGCGCCAACTTTTCTTCTTCCACATCGAGTGCCCAGGCCCACCTTTTTAATTCCCCCAGAATGTCCGGATGGCGTCCCAGGCTTGCCCACAGCACCCCGTCCGGAAAGTGTTCCCATACTTCCTTGTCGTTTGCCGCTTCGATGGCAAGCGTCGTCTTGCCGACGCCGGGGAGCACAACCAGCGAGTGGCTTTTGCCGGTGAACAGTGCGGCCTTGAGTTCGTTCAGCAGTTGCTCATGACCGACGATGGAGTGGTCCGACGGGAGGCAAGGCGCCAGGAAAGGTACGATGCGTTCATCCCCGTCGACTTGAATGACAATGGTGCGGTTGTCGAAGTAATTATCGACTTTGTTGTTATCACCTATCGTGGGTCCCTGGACAGGCCCTGCGAAAGCGATGGGTTTGCTCTGTGCGGTATCCAGGGTCATGATGGCATCACGAATGCTTGGGAATATCCCCGAAGTTATTGGTGACGATGTTCTTTTCACCTATCGTCGGGCCATAGACAGGGCCGGAGAATTGTACGTTGTACCTGCCTTGGGCATGGCCTTGCGGATCCGCTTCCGCCAATAGCGCCTGGGCAGCCTTGAGGATCGCCTCGTCCTTGTCGGCGGCGGTTTCAGTCAGCGCATCCTTGACCGGTTCTTTCCACACCTCCGGTTTCTTCTCGTATCCGCCGAGCGCCGTTTCGGCATCCGGCTTGCCGGAAAATTTGCTCCGGATCAGCGCCCTTAGTCCGTGATAGGCGTCCTTGACGGCTTCAGTGGCGGTTTCCTTAGCGGCAGCCGTAGCGCCAGCCACCAGCGCGGAAAGAATCAGCGTAATGGGATCCATCATTCCTGCTCCTGTGTAGGTTGGGAAGTTTCAGAAATCAATATAGATCATCTGCAAGCGTATGGAAGCTCGAGATTTGCGAATTGGATCAAGCGCGGAGTGACTGGATGAAGCGGGTGAGGATATTACTTTGAAGGTGAATGCATGGACGTTATTCGTCCTTTCCAGGAAGGGACTGGATGCACCGGCGAGCGCCGGTGCAGGTCAGGGTCAAACGCAGCCGGTAGGCTTGGGCAGGCCGCCGTACTTGGTGATCGGCTTCATCGGGCCGGTCATCCAGAGTTTGAAAACGGTGTTCTGTTCTTCGTTCAGATATTTGGCGAATTTGCGTATCGGAGGCACGCTGCCGAATTCTTCGAAATATTCGCGGGCCTTGATGATCTGGGCCCATTTTGCATCATCAAGCTTGTAGCCGTCCGCATCAGCCATTGCCCGGCCAATATCTTCTGTCCACTCGCTCATGTCTTCGAGATAACCATCTCCGTCGCGATTTGGAATTTCCATTTTAAATGTCCCTTTCTGAATCTGAAATTATTGATAAATCACATCAGCGCCATGCTTGTTTGCCGTGACTGTGTGTGGTCAACAGTTATGGCAATGCCGCTGTTTAGACCAGGTCTTGACATTAGACAATAACCAATGAAAACAGTCAAGAATTATCTTTAATCAATAATAGTGCCTGGACTATGAAATAAACAGTTCACGCATAATGCGTATAATCCGGTTTTGTGTGTATTCAGCTCGCAGGTCATTGAATGTCAGTCATACGGGTATTGCCCGATCTACTCATTAACCAGATCGCCGCCGGCGAGGTGGTGGAGCGTCCTGCTTCGGCCTTGAAGGAACTGCTGGAAAACAGCGTCGACGCAGCGGCAAACGAAATCGCCGTCAGCCTGGCGCTGGGCGGGATCAAGCAACTGCGCGTTGCCGATGACGGAATCGGCATCGTCGCGGAGGAACTGGCGTTGGCGCTGGCGCGTCACGCCACCAGCAAGATTTCTACACTCGACGATCTGGAGTCGGTGCATAGCCTTGGTTTTCGGGGTGAAGCGCTGGCCAGTATCGCTGCGGTGTCGCGCCTGTCATTGATCAGCCGTCGGCGGGGGGAGCGTCACGCCTGGAAAGTCGAGGCTGCCGGCGCTGACATGACCGGGCTGCAGCCGGCTGCGCTGGAGTCTGGTACGGCGGTGGAGGTGCAGGACCTGTACTTCAACACCCCGGCGCGGCGCAAGTTTCTCAAGAGCGAGGCGACCGAATACGGTCACTGCGAGGAAATGTTCCGGCGTATCGCACTGAGCCGTACCGATATCGGCTTTGCCCTGCAGCATAACGAACGCAAAATCTGGCAACTTCCTGCGGGTACGCTGGAACGCCGCGCCGCGACCCTGCTCGGCAATGAATTTGCCGCTGCCTCGGTGATTCTGGATGAAAGAATCGGCAGCTTGCGCCTGTGGGGCATGGCGAGCCTGCCCGGATTTTCGCGCGGCGGGCGCGATGCCCAGTATTTTTACGTCAACGGTCGCTTTGTGCGCGACAAGCTGATCGCACACGCCATCCGCGAGGCGTACAAGGATATTCTGCACAACGACCGCCATCCGGCGTTTGCGCTGTTCCTTGAAATCGACCCGGAAGGGGTGGACGTCAATGTGCACCCCACCAAGATCGAAGTGCGTTTCCGCGACGCACGCGCCATCCACCAGTTCATTTATCATGCCCTGAACAAAGCGCTGTCGGCACCGATCCGGGCGCGCCAGGAGAATGCCACTGCGCCCGTGGCTGAACCGGTGCGCCCGGCTTCATTTGCTGATTACCCCCGGCAGCAGTCCATGCCTCTGGGCGTGTCAGAACGCACCGATCTCTATGCCACCCTGTTCGGACAGATCGGCAGACCGGAAGCAGTAGTACCGACTGAAGTGGCGCCGGAAATTCCCCCGCTTGGTTTCGCCCTGGGGCAGTTGCACGGTGTCTATATTCTGGCTCAGAACGCCAAGGGGCTGGTGATCGTCGATATGCACGCCGCTCATGAGCGGGTCACCTACGAGAAGCTGAAAGCGGCACTCGACAATCGTGCTGTCGCCATGCAGCCGCTGCTGATCCCGGTGTCGTTCCATGCCGGGGCACTGGATGTCGCCGTGGCCGAGGAGCACGCCGCCGCATTCAGCGCGCTGGGTTTCGACATCGCCATGCTGTCGCCGACCACGCTGGCGGTGCGGGCGCTGCCGGCATTGCTGCAGGATGCCGATCCGGTATTGCTGGCCCGTGATCTGCTCAAGGAATTGCGCGAGTTCGGCGCCGACCGGGTGCTTGCCGAGCGGCGCAACGAACTGCTTGCCACACTGGCTTGCCATGCTTCGGTGCGCGCCAACCGGAAACTCGCCGTGCCGGAAATGAATGCCCTGCTGAGGGAAATGGAGGCCACCGAGCGCGCCGACCAGTGCAATCATGGCCGCCCCACCTGGCGCGAGATTTCCATGGAAGAGTTGGATAAGCTGTTCATGCGGGGGAAATAAATGAAAGTCCTGAGTCCTGAGTGGCGAGTCCTGAGTAATGGGTAAAGATGCGATGATGCAACGCTCAGCACTCAGCACTCAGGACTCGGCACTTGATCTGCCTCCGGCAATTTTCCTCATGGGCCCCACCGCCAGCGGGAAGACCGGCGTGGCGGTCGATCTGGTGCAGCGCCAGCGGTGCGAGATCATCAGCGTGGATTCGGCCATGGTCTATCGTGGCATGGACATCGGAACCGCCAAGCCCGATGCGGCGACGCTGGAGGCGGCGCCGCACCATCTGATCGATATTATCGATCCGACCCAGAGTTACTCAGCTGCGCAGTTCCGGCAGGACGCGCTGCGGCTGATGGCGGAGATCACTTCACGCGGCAACATTCCCTTGCTGGCTGGCGGCACCATGTTGTACTTCAAGGCGCTGCGGCAGGGGCTGAATGACCTGCCCCAGGCCGATCCGGCCACCCGTGCAGGCATCGACGCAATGGCCGCTGAAGGCGGCTGGGCCGTCGTGCATGCGGAACTCGCCCGGCTTGACCCGGAAACTGCCGCGCGCCTCAACCCCGCCGATGCGCAGCGCATCCAGCGCGCCCTCGAAGTGTGCATGCTCAGCGGCCAGACGATGTCTTCGCTGCTGGAAAAGGACGCCGTTGCCGACCTGCCTTATCGCATCCATGCCCTGGCCCTGCTGCCCAGCGATCGTGCCGTGCTGCACCAGCGCATCGCCCAGCGTTTCGACGCCATGCTGGCGCAGGGGCTGATCGAGGAGGTGGAACATTTGCGCCGAAACCCCCAATTGGAGCTTTCCCTGCCTTCGATGCGCTGCGTCGGATACCGCCAGGCCTGGCAGTACCTGGACGGCGAATTCGGTTTGCCTGAACTGCGCGAGAAAGGCATCGCCGCCACGCGCCAGTTGGCAAAGCGGCAGCTGACCTGGTTGCGTGGCATGGAGGAGATAGCAGAGTTCGACTGCCTGGAGAGAAGCTTGCCTGATGTGGTTTTTGGCTGGCTCCGAGCGAGGCTTTAAAAGCGGGGCAGTACGATTTCGCGGCGCCGGGTTTGCCCCTTATTTTTTTTCCGTATTTTTTGCGCCTGAATCGGCATTCATGCCCTCGATGATTTTTTTCAGTCCCTGCGCGCTTTCTTTTGCATTCTTGCCGTTGATGATCAGCACGCCCTCCCGTGGCGTGGCGGCTGATCTTGCCGGCCTTGCTGCAGAGGGCTGTTTCTTCAGTTCCTCGATTTGTGCCTGCATTTCCTGGTTCTGTTTTTTCAGCGCTTCGATTTGTGTCTGGATATCCTCGTCAGTCGGGGGCGGCGCATCGGCAACAGGGGGTTCCGCTGGAGGTTCTGGGGCCTCCGCAATGGGTGTCGTGGTCTTGTCTTCCGGTAGTGGTGCGGACTCGTTCGGAGACTGCCCGGTTTCCGGCTGCGGGGCCAGTTCTGCTGGTTGGGTCGGCTCTGGCCCAGTCTGGCCTTCAGTTTTAACTTCCTGCATGGCCGCGTCTTTGGCCGGCGGTGCTTCCGGGTGTGGCGGTGGCGGCAACAATTTCATTGTGGCGAAAAGCCCTCCTCCGGCGGCTAGCAGGAGCAGGAGAGCCAGCACAATGAGTAGTTTTTTCCGGGATTTTTTTGCGGGCATATCCGAAGGTTCCGCTTCTTCATCCGGACGTTTCCTGCGCGCATTTTTTGCCGATGGCCCGGATTCCTCGGGTTTTTCTCCATCCTCGGTTTTGCCCTTTTTGCGTGATGGCAATAAGGTATTTTTAAGTCGGGTCAGGAATCCTGGCTTGGAAGGCGGTGCTTCAGATTCTGCATCCTGAAGCCGGTCGCCTTTTCGTCTTGCGGAGGGTTCGTCTCTTTCCTTTTCATCCTCATCAGGCTTGCTTTTCTTGTGCGAGAGCGACAGAGTTTTTTTCAGCCGAGTCCAAAATCCTGTTTTGGCTGGAGCAGGGCCGGATTCCGTGTCGGTGAGGTTTTCTTCAGCCGTGCTATTGCCGGTTTCATCAGACGCTTTTTTCTTTTTCCAGAATTTCAGGTTCATCGGTCGTCCTCCTTGCGCGTCACCCTGGCTTCGGCACGGCCGCGTGCGAAGGTAATGGAAAGCGCTTCATCCGTCGCGATTGTCTTGCTGTCGCAGACGATTTTCCCGTCGGTCGAGCGCACCATGCTGAAGCCGCGCTCAAGCACCGACTGCGGGTTGAGGTGGGCGAGATTGGCCTGCAATCGTTGCAACCCGGTTTGGACCTCCTGCATCCGGTGAACCAGGGAAAGTTTCAGGCGTCGCGCCAGATCACGCTGGTGGTTTTCGTGAGCGGCGATGTCGGGCCGGGCTGCGGCAAGGCGGTGGGCCAGTTTGTGTGTGCGCCATTCGCGTTCGGAGAGAGCATGGCCGGTGTTGTTGCTCAGGCGCTGACCCAGGTGGGTCAGATGCGTCAGGCGTGCGTTCAGTCTTTCGCCGGGATGGACCAGGCGCCGCGACAGGTAGTCCACCTGCTGCATGCGCTGTTCCAGATTCTGCCGCAGATGACGATTCAGGCGGTCGTGCGTGGCCTCGATCCGGTGCCGCAGATCGACGCGGTTGGGACTGGCCTGTTCCGCCGCTGAGGTCGGCGTGGGTGCACGCCGGTCGGCGACGAAATCGGCGATGGTAAAGTCGGTTTCATGGCCGACGCCGCTGACCACCGGGATGGGGCAGGCATGAATCGCCCGTGCGACGTTTTCTTCGTTGAAGGCCCACAGGTCTTCAATGCTGCCACCGCCACGGCAGACGATCAATACGTCGCATTCGGCCCGGCTGGCGGCAGTGCGGATTGCTTCGGCGATTTTTGCCGCTGAGCCTTCGCCCTGCACCGGAGTGGAGTAGAGGATGACGGGAATCGAGGGCATGCGTCGCCGCAGGGTGGTGAGCACGTCGCGCAGTGCGGCGGCGGCGGCGGAGGTGACGATGCCGATTTGTTTGGGGAAGGCGGGCAGGGTTTTTTTTCTGGCTTCGTCGAACAGCCCTTCCTGTTCCAGGCGAGCCTTGAGTTTTCCGAAGGCTTCGTACAGCGCACCCAATCCGGCACGCCGGATATTTTCGACGTTAAGCTGATATTCGCCACGCGGTTCGTACAGGGTGACCAGGGCGCGCACTTCGATCTGGTCACCGTTGCGCGGTTGCCAGTCGAGGTACTGACTTTTGTGGCGGAACATCGCGCAGCGCACCTGTGCGTTGCCGTCCTTGAGGGAAAAATACCAGTGGCCAGACGTGGCTGCCATGAAGTTGGAGACTTCCCCGGAAATCCACATCAGCGGGAAATTTCTTTCCAGCAACTGTTTGGCTCGGCGGTTCAGTTCGCTGACGCTGAGAACCGGGGGTACGTCTGTAAGTGCTGGGGCGAAATGCATTTTTCCATTCTACATTAATCCACAAGCCTGGCGTATCCGGGCATAACCAATTGCTATCATCATGAGCTTATTGGATATTTTTGCATGTTATTGATTGTAAACAGTAAAACAACGGGTTAAATTTTAACCTGGGTGAAATTATCTTTTCCATTGGGCAGGTTAGCGTAAATGCAACCAACTTGCCCACAGAGTTATCCACAATCCTTGTGGATAGTCGGTAAAGGGTTTTTACGACAATAAGTTAAACTGTCTTGTTGATGCGCTACTTAACCGGGCTTGCTGAAAACACTGTGGCAAGCTAAAGTTACGGGCGTTTTATAGATGCCAGAATTATAAGGGAGAAGGGCGAGTGTTATCCATTATTCAAGCAGCAGGCTGGCCGATCTGGCCGCTGATCATTGCATCGGTTATTTCCTTGACGATCATCGGATGGCATTTGTGGACGTTCAACCTGATTGCCCCCAAGGATTTGCTCTCCCAAGTGCAGCAGTTGGTCAAGCAGGGCGCGGTGACTCCGGAAAAAGTGGCGATGCTGGAGAAACACTCCTACCTCGGGCAGATTTTTGCAGCCGGGTTGAGAAATACCAAGAGCTCACGCGAAGTGATGCAGGAAGAGATCGAGGAAACCGGTCGGCGCGTTGCTCATGAAATCGAGCAGCCCCGCCTGAAATACGGTTTGTCTTTCCTGGTTTCGCTTAATACGCTCGGCACCATTGCCTCGGTGAGCCCGCTGCTCGGGCTGTTTGGTACGGTGATCGGGATGGTGGAGATTTTTGGCGCGCTCAGGCCGAGCGGCGGCAGTCCCGCCGAACTGGCGCACGGTATTTCGGTGGCGCTGTACAACACCGCCATGGGCCTGATCGTGGCGATTCCCAGCATGATTTTTTACCGCTATTTCCGCGCCCGCGCCGAAGCGCTGGTGCTGGAAATGGAACAGCAGGCGATCAAACTGGTGCAGATCGTCCACGGCGAGCGGAAATAAGGTAACAGAGCATGGATTTTCAGCGCGGCAGAGCCAAGGAAGACCCCGAGATCAATCTGATTCCGATGATCGACGTGCTGCTGGTGATCCTGATTTTTCTGATGGTCACCACGACTTTTTCACAGATTGCCGAATTGCAGATCAACCTGCCTACCGCCGAGGCTGAAAAACCGGCAGACAAGCCCGCTGCCATCAACGTGGCGGTAGACGCCAGCGGACGTTATCTGGTCAATGGCTCTGCTGTGGCAGATACCGATACTGCCGCGCTTGGCCTGGCGCTGCGCCGTGTCGCAGGGGATAAGCCGGATCCGGTGATTATCATCAATGCCGACGCCAAGGCGACTCACCAGGCGGTGGTCAACGTCATGGAGGCCGCGCGCCTGTCAGGTTACAGCCACATCACTTTTGCTACTCAGGCGGCTCCTGCCAAGTGACGCCAGGCAAGGCCGTGCGCCGGCTTGAGAGAATTTGGTACGGCCTGACGTTGTGGCATGTTGTGCTGCTTCCTGTAAGCATCTTGTTCGGGCTGGTTGCGGCGCTGCGCCGAGGCTTTTACCGCGCCGGACTGCTGCACGTTGTCCGATTGCCGGTGCCGGTGATCGTGGTCGGCAATATCAGTGTCGGCGGTACCGGAAAAACTCCACTGGTGCTATGGCTGGCTGATTTTCTGCGGCAACAGGGTTACCGTCCCGGAATTGTCAGTCGCGGCTACGGGGGCGGAACACAGGGTGCGATGGCGGTGGATATCCGCAGCGACCCGGCGGTTGTGGGCGATGAGCCGTTGCTGCTGGCGAGAAAAAGCGGCTGCCCGGTGTGGATTGGTCGCGATCGGGCGGCGGCAGGAAATGCTTTGCTGCAAGCGCATGCTGAGTGCGACGTGCTGGTGAGCGACGATGGTCTGCAGCATTACCGACTGGCCCGCGATATGGAAATCGTGGTGGTGGACGGGGAGCGCAAATTCGGAAATGGCTTGCTGTTGCCTGCAGGTCCGCTTCGTGAGGGCGTTTCCCGCCTCGGGTCGGTGGATGCGGTGGTGGTGAATGGTGGCAGCCTGCCACTCCGCAACGGGTTCGAAATGAGACTGGATGGCGAGGTGTTCTGTAATCTGCGCCAGCCGGAATTGCGTGTAAGTGCAGACGATTTCGGCGGCAAGAAACTTCATGCCGTGGCCGGTATCGGCAACCCGCAACGGTTTTTTGCGCATTTGCGCCGGCTGGGGTTGGCGTTCGAGGAGCATGCTTTCCTCGACCACTACGCTTATCAACCGCAGGATCTGGATTACGATGATGCCGACGCGTTGCTGATGACCGAGAAGGATGCGGTCAAATGCGCCGGCTTCGCTGATGAACGCTATTGGGCGCTGGCCGTGGAGGCCATTCTGCCACCGGCTTTCGGACAAACAGTGCTACAAAAATTGAGGAATATTGATGGACGCCAAGCTGCTTGAAATTCTGGTCTGCCCGCTGTGCAAGGGGCCGTTGGTCTACAAAAAAGCCGAGCAGGAGCTGGTTTGCAAGCCTTGCCGCCTGGCGTACCCGGTTCGCGATGACATTCCGGTGATGCTGGAAGATGAGGCGCGCAAGCTGCCGCCGGAGGAAGAGGTTTGATCGTGAGGGGTGAGGCGTGAGGCGTGAGGAGAAAGGTGGTGCTGGGTGTGAGGAATCCCCCCACCCCTTACCCCTTACCCCTCACTTCAAAGTCGTCATCCCCGCCCGCTTCGCTTCCACCCGCCTGCCTGGCAAGCCGCTGCTCGACATCGCCGGCAAACCGATGGTGTTGCATGTGGTTGAACGCGCTTTGGTGAGTGGCGCTGATGAGGTATGGGTGGCGACCGACCACCCGGGTATCGCCGACGCCGTGCGCGCCTGTGGCCACCAGGTCTGCATGACTTCACCCGACCATCCTTCCGGCACCGATCGCATTGCCGAGGTGGCAAGCCAGCGCGGTTGGGGTGACGACGAGATCGTGGTCAACGTGCAGGGCGACGAACCGCTGATCGAGCCGTCGCTGATCCGCGAGGTGGCGCAGCATCTTCACGATCATCCCGGGGCGGCGATTTCTACCGCCTGCCACGCGATCCATGATAGTGCCGACCTGTTCAATCCGAATGTCATCAAGGTAGTGACCGACCGTGAAGGCTATGCACTATACTTTAGCCGCGCTGCGATTCCCTGGGCGCGCGATGCTTTCGCTGCCGCACCGGAAAATTTCCCGATGGGGTTGCCTGCCTATCGCCATATCGGTATCTATGCCTACCGCACCTCGTTCCTGAAAATTTACAAGCAGCTGCAACCTGCCGCCATCGAGCAGTTCGAGGCACTGGAGCAATTGCGCGCGCTGTGGCATGGCTACCGCATCGGTGTTGCAGTTGTCGAGCAGGCGCCGGCTGCCGGCGTGGATACGGAGGAGGATCTGCGTCGAGTAAGGAAACTCCTTAACTAGATTTTATGGGCGGATACAAAATTTGAATGTGCATATGTAAGTGTTTTTGAATATCCTTAACGACAAGCTGGGTAAAAGTATATTTGGCCGGGCATGCGCCTGGGCAAACCACTAACACACGATAACTGGAGGTTTTATGCGATTGATTCTATTGGGCGGCCCTGGCGCCGGTAAAGGCACTCAGGCTACTTTCATCAAGGAAAAATACGGTATTCCGCAAATTTCCACCGGCGACATGCTGCGCGCCGCAGTCAAGGCTGGCACCGAGCTGGGTGTTGCTGCCAAGAAAATTATGGACGCAGGCGGTCTGGTGTCGGATGAAATCATCATCGGCCTGGTCAAGGATCGTATCAAAGAAGCGGATTGCGCCAAGGGTTTCCTGTTCGACGGTTTTCCACGCACCATTCCACAGGCCGACGCGATGAAGGCTGCGGGCGTGCCGATCGACTACGTAGTCGAGATCGACGTTGCTGACGAAGAAATCATCAAGCGTATGTCCGGTCGTCGTGCCCACCTGGCTTCCGGTCGCACCTACCACGTTATCTTCAATCCGCCCAAGGTGGCCGGCAAGGATGACGTCACCGGCGAAGACCTGATCCAGCGCGACGATGACAAGGAAGAAACCGTGAAGAAGCGCCTGGACGTGTATCACGCCCAGACCGAGCCACTGGTCAAGTACTACTCCGACTGGGCTGCTTCCGGCGCAGCTGGCGCGCCCAAGTGCGTCAAAGTTTCTGGCACCGGCAAAGTGGATCAGATCCGCGACGCCATTTTTTCCGCATTGGGTTAATCGACAGAGCATGAGCGGCGTCCCCAATATCACCGATTCCGAGCTCTGGGTAGTCGAGGCTACCCTCAGGGAGCGTTATGGCAAACCGGTGGAAGTGCAGTTGGCGGATGTCGAATTGCGTCTGGACCCGGCTGTGATGGAGTTGACGCAATGTCCAGCGATGGTGTGGAAGGAGCAGGGCGCCGGTTTCATCATATCCAAGGTTGGAGATAATCGATACCGTTGCCAGTTCTTCTACTCGGCGCGCGAACAGTACGGCACCGGCAAGGCAGAATACGATGATCTGCTCGATTGCGTTGTGACCCTGCTCAAGCTTCAGGCAGACCACGAAGCGAAGCGTCAGCAGAATAAATAATGATAGGAGTCTAAAGATATGGCGAAGAAGAACGCTTTTTATGCCCAGTCCGGTGGCGTGACCGCAGTGATTAATGCATCCGCCTGTGGCGTGATAGAGACGGCACGTCTGCACAAGGACAAAATAGGTAAGGTGTATGCTGGTCGTAACGGAATTATCGGCGCTCTGACCGAAGATCTGATCGATACCAGCAAAGAGTCGGACGAGGCGATTGCTGCACTGCGCTCCACGCCATCAGGCGCTTTTGGTTCCTGCCGTTTCAAGCTGAAAAGCCTGGAAGCCAACAAGCGTGAATATGAGCGTCTGATCGAAGTGTTCAAGGCTCATAACATCGGCTATTTCTTTTACAACGGCGGTGGCGATTCCGCAGATACCTGCTACAAGGTTTCGCAGTTGTCAGAAGCCATGGGTTACCCGATTCAGGCTATTCACGTGCCCAAAACGGTTGATAACGATCTGCCGATAACCGATTGCTGCCCGGGCTTTGGCTCTGTTGCAAAATATATTGCAGTGTCGACGCTGGAAGCTTCCTTCGACGTAAAGTCGATGGCCAAGACTTCCACGAAAATTTTTGTTCTTGAAGTGATGGGTCGCCATGCCGGATGGATTGCTGCTGCCGGTGGTCTGGTGGAAGATCACGGCATTCCGGTGGTGGTGCTGTTCCCTGAGGTTGAATTTGATCAGAAGAAATTCCTCGCCAAGGTGGACAAGAACGTCAAGGAGCATGGCTTCTGCACCATCGTGGTCTCCGAAGGCTGCCATTACCCGGATGGCCGCTTCCTGGCCGAGCAGGGCACTCGCGACGCCTTCGGTCATGCCCAGCTTGGCGGTGCCGCACCGGTCGTGGCCAACATGATCAAGGATGCCCTGGGCTACAAGTTCCATTGGGCAGTCGCCGATTACCTGCAACGCGCAGCGCGTCATGTGGCTTCCAAGACCGACGTGAAGCAAGCCTACCAGCTCGGCAAAGCGGCGGTGGATCTGGCGCTCAAAGGCCGCAACTCGGTCATGCCGACGGTTGATCGCATCTCCGATGTGCCTTACAAGTACAAGATCGGTGTTGCTGACCTGAAGGATGTGGCCAACGTCGAAAAAATGATGCCCAAGAGCTTCATCACCAAGGACGGCTTCGGTATTACCGAGAAGTGCAAACGCTATCTGGTGCCGTTGATTCAGGGCGAGGATTATCCGAAATACAAAGATGGACTGCCGGTATACGTCACGTTGAAAAACGTAGCGGTGCCGAAGAAGCTGGGCGAATTCAAGCTTTAAGTCCAGGGAGTGATGAATGAACTTGCTGCTGAACAAACCGTTTTACCGGCTCAGCGGCAAGTTTTTACCCGCGTGCATAGTCGTTCGTATGCAATTTGCGGGATCGTTCTGGACTAAAAGCTGAGTCCTGGATGAATGTTAATTGTCTCAGGTCAGTTTTGAAGGTGATTTTTTAGTGTTTGATTGTTTGGCGTTGGGGTAATTGGCCGGCCCTGATCGGTCGGCTTAACTTGGGGGAGAAAAATTATGTCAGGTGGACTGGGGTTTGCGCTGTTATGCGCGATTGCGGCGCTTCTGTATGGGGCGATTTCGATTAAGTGGATTTTGGGCTTGCCGACCGGCAACGATCGTATGCGGGAAATCGCCGCTGCGGTGCAGGAAGGGGCTCAGGCTTATCTGAACCGGCAGTACACCACCATTGGTATCGTTGGTGCGATTCTGCTGGTGGCCATTTTTGTGGCGCTGGGTTGGCAGACCGCCGTCGGATTCGTCCTCGGTGCAGTCCTGTCCGGTCTGACCGGCTATATCGGCATGAACGTATCGGTACGCGCCAACGTGCGCACCGCAGAAGCCGCCAAGGATGGCCTTAACGCCGCCCTGAACGTGGCTTTTAAGGGTGGCGCGATCACCGGCATGCTGGTGGTAGGCCTGGGCCTCCTCGGCGTAGCAGGTTATTATGCTTTCCTCACCATGGCGATGGGCACCACTACCGCTCAAGCCACTCATGCCTTGGTGGGTCTGGCATTCGGGGGCTCGCTGATCTCCATTTTTGCTCGTCTTGGCGGCGGCATCTTCACCAAGGGCGCCGACGTCGGTGCTGACCTGGTGGGCAAAGTCGAAGCCGGCATCCCCGAGGACGACCCGCGCAATCCGGCGGTGATCGCCGACAACGTCGGTGACAACGTCGGCGACTGCGCCGGCATGGCAGCCGACCTGTTCGAAACCTACGCCGTAACCATCATCGCCACCATGCTGCTGGGCGGATTGCTGATTACCGGTTCCCCCGAAGCGGTAATCTACCCGCTGGTGCTGGGCGGTTTCTCGATCGTCGCTTCCATCATCGGTACTTTCTTCGTCACGGCGCGTGAAGGCGGCAAGATCATGAACGCCCTGTATCGCGGCCTGATCGTTTCCGGCGTGTTGGCGGCTATTGCCTTCTATCCCATCACTACCATGATGCTGGGCGAGGGCGTGATGATCGACGGCAAGCTGGTTTCGTCGCTGAACCTGTACTTTGCTGCATTGATCGGCCTGGGTCTGACCGCTGCCATGGTATGGATTACCGAGTATTACACCGCGACCGAATTCAGCCCGGTGCGTCATATCGCTCAGGCTTCCACCACCGGTCACGGCACCAACGTGATCGCCGGTCTGGGCGTTTCCATGAAATCGACCGCCGCACCGGTGCTCGCCGTGTGTCTGTCGATCTGGGGTGCCTACGAACTGGCGGGCCTGTATGGTATCGCCATCGCTGCAACCTCGATGCTGTCCATGGCCGGCATCATTGTGGCACTCGACGCTTACGGTCCGATCACCGACAACGCCGGCGGTATTGCCGAAATGGCCGGCTTGCCCGATTCCATTCGCAACATCACCGACCCGCTCGACGCTGTGGGCAACACCACCAAGGCCGTGACCAAGGGCTACGCCATCGGTTCCGCCGGTCTGGCAGCTCTGGTGCTGTTTGCGGACTACACTCACGCCTTGAGCGTCAATGCCCTGGCCGCTAACGCCAGTGCGGTTGCAATGACCTTCGACCTGTCCAACCACATGGTGATCATCGGCCTGTTCATCGGCGGCATGGTGCCCTACCTGTTCGCCGCCATGGGCATGGAAGCGGTGGGTCGCGCTGCCGGTTCGGTGGTGGTTGAAGTGCGTCGCCAGTTCAAGGAAATCCCCGGCATCATGGAAGGCACAGGCAAGCCGGAATATGGCACCTGCGTTGACATGCTGACCAAAGCTGCAATCAAGGAAATGATCGTTCCCTCCCTGTTGCCTGTTGCGGTTCCGGTAATCGTCGGCCTGACCCTGGGTGCGCAAGCGCTGGGTGGCGTGCTGGTCGGCACCATCGTGACCGGTATCTTCGTGGCAATTTCAATGACCACCGGCGGTGGCGCATGGGATAACGCCAAGAAGTACATCGAAGAAGGCAATTTCGGCGGCAAAGGTTCCGAGGCCCACAAGGCAGCGGTGACCGGCGACACCGTCGGCGATCCCTATAAGGACACCGCCGGCCCTGCCGTCAACCCGTTGATCAAGATCATCAACATTGTTGCACTGATGATTGTGCCTTTGCTGTAATCCTGAAGCGGGCCAGGCGGCCCGTTAGGATGCTGTAAATAAAGCCGGTATAATGCCGGCTTTATTTTTTGAGGTTAACCAGATGAATCTTGACCGAGTCAGTTCCGGGCACGATCTTCCGAACGATTTCAATGTCATCATCGAAATTCCGATGCATGGCGACCCGATCAAGTACGAAGTGGACAAGGAGACCGGCGCCATGTTCGTGGATCGTTTCATGTCCACGGCCATGCATTATCCCTGCAACTATGGCTATATTCCCCATACCCTGTCCGACGACGGCGACCCGGTGGACGTGCTGGTGATTACGCCGGTGCCGCTGATTACCGGCGTGGTGGTGCGTTGTCGTCCGATCGGCATGCTCAAGATGACGGATGAGGCCGGCGAGGATGCCAAACTGCTGGCAGTGCCGATCGACAAGTTGTGCAATCTCTATCGCAACATCGAATCGCCGCGTGATTTGCCGGAACTGACGCTGGCTCAGATCAGCCATTTCTTCCAGCATTACAAAGATCTGGAGGTTGGCAAGTGGGTCAAGGTGGAGGGCTGGGTCGGTGCGGAAGAGACCAAGGCCGAGATCCTGGCTGGCGTTAAGCGGTATCAGGAAGCGGCTGTCAAACCGATGTTCTAAAGTCGGTGAGGTGGGAGGGGTGAGGCGTTAGGTGTGCCTTTGGTTTTTCCTCCTCACCCCTTACCGCTCACTTCTCACGAAAATTATGAAAATCTGCATTCTTTCCGATAGTCACGATAACCGTACGCTGCTGGCTTCGGCCGTGCAGGATGCCAAAGCGCGCGGTGCCATAGCTACGCTGCATTGCGGTGACGTTGTTGCGGCCAATACCCTGGGTGTGTTCAAGAAGCTGGATATGCCGGCACACGTCATTTACGGCAACAACACCGGGGATCTTTATACCTTGTCGCGCATGGCGCACGAGTCGGGCAACCTGATCCATTTTTACGGCCAGGATGCGGGCATCACCTTGCATGGCCGCACGATTTTCATCGTGCATTACCCACATTATGCCCGTGCCCTGGCCTGTACCGGTGAGTGGGACATGGTCTGTTGCGGTCACGATCATCGTTGTGCGGTTGAGCAGGTGGATAACATACGCGGCGGAAAGACCTGGATGGTGAACCCGGGCACGGTCGGCGGGGTGGGAAAGCCGCCGACCTATGTGCTGGGCGATCTGGAGGAGATGACCTTCGAGGTTCTTCCGGTGCCGGCTTAGTGTCTGTATCAGCGGGCTTCGAAGCCCGCTGATACAGACTCTTGCATTGATTTAATCTATTTAAACATAAGAAAATTCAATTATATTTTTGTGAACGGCGCTGTGGATTGGGTCTCCAATTGAGAGTAAGATTGCCCCGGTCGAAAACCCAACAGTGCTTAAACTGGTCTAGGCGCAAATCAACGCCGAAGCCCAAGTATCCGTGATGGAGGTAACCTGATGACGGACGTAATTGCAACCAATCAGACCATTCTGGTCGTCGGTGGAGGCATCAGCGGCATGACAGCTGCCTTGGAGGCAGCCGAATGCGGCAAGAATGTAGTGCTGATAGAAAAGAACCCCGCTCTTGGCGGTCGCGTTTCCCAGCTTTATCGCTATTTCCCCAAGTTGTGCCACCCGACCTGCGGTCTGGAAATCAACTTGCGCCGACTCAAGCAGAATCCGCGAATTCGTGTGCTGACTATGGCTGAAGTAACGGCAATCACCGGCGGCGAAGGCGACTATAGCGCCACCGTCAAGCTGGCTCCGCGTTATGTCAACGAAAACTGCACCGCTTGTGGCGAGTGCTCCAAGGCCGTGGATGCTGAAATTTCCGATGCATTCAACTACAATCTTGGCAAGACCAAGGCGGCTTACCTGCCTCATAAAATGGCCTTTCCGCAGCGTTACGTGCTGGATCCGTCGATCATTGGCACTGCCGATGCTGACAAGGCCAAGGACGCCTGCAAGTACGGCGCGATCGATCTCGACATGAAAGAAGAGACGGTCCAGTTCAAGGCTGGCGCGGTGATCTGGTCGACCGGTTGGAAGCCTTACGACGCGGCGAAAATTCAGCCTTATGGCTATGGGCGTTATTCTAATGTCATCACCAGCGTCGAGTTCGAGCGCCTGGCCGATATCCATGGCCCGACCAAGGGCAAGATCCTGCGCCCCTCAGATGGCAAGGAAGCGAAGAACATCGCCTTCATCCAGTGCGCCGGTTCGCGTGACGAGAATCATCTGCGCCACTGCTCGCGCATCTGCTGCATGGCTTCTCTGAAGCAGACCAATTACGTGCGTGAAGCCTACGGCGACGCAGGCAAGTCCACCATCTATTACATCGACATCCGGGCGATCGATCGCTTCGAGGACTTTTACCAGAAGGTGCAGAAGGACCCGACCGTCAACTTCATCAAATCCAAAGTAGCCAAGGCGGTTCAGGACGAGAAGACCGGTGACGTGGTTCTGCATGGCGTGAATACCGAAGGTTATCACCGCTATGCGACTCCACATGACCTGGTTGTTCTGGCCGTGGGTATGGAGCCATCCGTCAAGGGCGCCAATATTCCGGCTGAAATCGTGTCCGATTCGAGCGGCTTCATCGAAGCGGATCCATCCAACCACGCCTTCTTCGGCGCGGGTTGTGCATCCAATCCGCTGGACGTGAATCGTGCGGTACAGAGCGCCACTGCGAGCGCGTTGCGCGCAATTCAGGTGGTTAACCGTGTTGCCAGAGTGGAGGGTTAATTAAAATGGCAGATATGAAAGTAGCAGCCTACATTTGCCAGGGTTGTGGTTTGGGCGACCGCCTGGATACGGCAGCGCTGGCCAGTGTGGCGAAAAAGGAAGGCAAGGCCGCGTTGGTCAAGGAACATGAGTTCCTGTGCAACGCCGAAGGCGTCAAGATGATCCGTGACGACATCGCTAACGAAGCCGTTACGCATGTCATGATCGGCGCCTGTTCGCGTCGCGCCAAGACCGAGGCGTTCGGTTTCACCGACGTTGCCGTGTCGCGCGCCAATCTGCGCGAAGGGGTGATCTGGTGCCAGCCTGAGACCGACGAGGCGCGCGAAACCACCCAGGAGATGGCGGAAGACTACATCCGCATGGGTTGCGCTGAAGTGAAGAAAATGACCCTGCCTGCGGGCAATCCGGCGGCTGTTACCGAGCGTAGCGTGCTGGTGGTGGGCGGTGGCGTGTCCGGCATGACTGCTGCGTTGGAGGCGTCCAAGGCCGGTTACAAGGTCGTGCTGGTGGAGAAGTCGGGCGCCCTCGGCGGCTGGGCAGCCAAACTGCACAAGCGTTCGCCGGGCAAGTCGCCATATGCAGAACCCCAGGATACGCCAGTGGCAGAGATGGCTGCGGCGATCGAGGCAGACGCCAATATCAAGGTTTACCTTAACGCCATTACCAGCAAGACTGCCGGTGCTCCTGGAAAATTTGAAATCGAGATCAGCACCGAATCCGGTTCCACATCAACCGAGATGGTTGGCGCCATTGTTCAGGCCACCGGTTTCTCGCTGTACGATGCCAACAATTTGCCTGAACTCGGCTATGGAAAATCAGCCAACGTGGTTGATCAGGCAGGGCTGGAAGCTCTTGCCAAGGCAGCCAACGGCGGCGCGATCAAGCGCCCATCCGACGGCGGCGAAGTGAAGACCGTGGTGTTTGTCCAGTGCGCCGGGCAGCGTGACGATAGCGGCAAGCATCTGCCTTACTGCTCCGGTTCCTGCTGCTCGACTTCGATCAAGCAGGCGATGTATTTCAAGGATGCCAATCCTGATATCGACACGGTCGTGATCTACACCGATCTGCGCATGCCCGGCAATGGTGAGGATTTTTACCGCAGCGGCCAGAACAAGGGCGTGACTTTCACCAAGGGCAAGGTTTCCAGCGTTGAAGCTGCCGGCAACCAGTGCAAGGTGAATTTTCACGACCTGATCCTCAACGATCAGACCGCTATCGATAATGCCGATCTGGTTGTGCTGGCTACCGGTCAGGTGCCGAATTCCGGCGTCGATATCGACACCAAGCTGAAGGCGGATATTGCCGCAGCAGCCGGCGATAACTCCCTCCTGGAAGCTTACAAGGCCTCACAGGTTGAAGGTGCAGTCCAGCCGATTTCCGTACTCAACCTGACCTATCGCCAGGGCCCGGACGTACCGCAACTGAAGTATGGCTTCACCGATTCGCACTTCATCTGTTTCCCCTATGAAACGCGTCGCACCGGCATCTACTCCGCCGGTCCGGTGCGTCGCCCTATGGACATGGTGCAGGCGATGGAAGACGCCACTGGCGCTGCGATGAAGGCGATTCAGGCCGTTGAAAATGCGGGCCTGGGCCGTGCCGCCCATCCGCGTTCGGGCGATCTGAGCTTCCCGAAAGTGCGTCTCGAGGGCTGCACCCAGTGCAAGCGCTGCACGGTGGAATGCCCATTCGGCGCCATCGACGAAGATGAGAAACGCTTCCCGGTATTCAACGAATCCCGTTGCCGCCGTTGCGGCACCTGCATGGGTGCCTGCCCGGTGCGCGTGATCTCCTTCGAGAACTACTCGATTGATACTGTCGGCTCGCAATTGAAAGCGGTTGACGTTCCCGACGAGTTTTCCGAAAAGCCGCGCATCCTGATTCTGGCCTGCGAAAACGACGCCTATCCGGCACTCGACATGGCGGCGATGAACCGCAATGTTTACAGCGCATATGTGCGGGTCATTCCGGTGCGTTGCCTGGGTTCGGTCAACACCATCTGGATCAACGACGCGTTGAGCAGTGGCTACGATGGCGTGATGATGATGGGTTGCAAGCACGGCGACGACTACCAGTGCCATTTCGTCAAGGGTTCTGAACTTGCCAGCTACCGCATGAGCAAGATCGGCGACACGCTCAAGCAAATGGGGCTGGAAGAAGATCGGGTTGCAACCTTCGAAGTTGCGATTACCGACATCGAGCGCGTACCGCAACTGATCAACGATTATGCGGCGAAAATCCAGGAAATCGGCATGAGCCCGTTAAAGGGATTCTAGGAGACGGCAAATGAGCGAAAAATATCACAATAATTTCCTCAAGGAAGTCGAGGAAATGGTCGAGGAAGGCCAATGGGTCAAGATGTGCATGCAGTGCGGCGTATGCGCCGGCTCATGCCCGCTCGGTCCGCACTGGGCGCATCCGCCACAGGAGATTTTCATGATGATCCGCGCCGGCAAGCGCGAGGAGGTCCTGAAATCGGATTCGATGTGGATGTGCACTTCCTGCTACAACTGCGTCGTACGCTGCCCGCGCAAACTGCCGATTACCCACATCATGCACGGCCTGGCCAACTATGCCCATCGACTGGGGTTGGCGCCCAAGGGGCAGCCGACGCAGCAGTTTGCCACCCTGTTCTGGAACAATCTGGCGCAGACCGGGCGCGTCAACGAACTCAAGCTCTCTCTCGGCATGTATTTCAAGGACGGTTTCTCCCAAGGCATCAAGAACGCCATGGCGATGCAGAGCGTCGGCCTGGGCATGGTGAAGGCAAAGCGTCTGAACCCGATGGAACTGTTCGGCGGGCACGGCGTCAAGGACAAGGCCGGCTTCCATGCCATGCTGAAAAAAGCGCGGGAAATCGAAGACCGCCGCAAGAATTTCGCCTGACGCCCTCTCTCCTACCTCTCCCCCAGAGGGGGAGAGTGATGGGGAATCGCTTCGCGATGTTTACGTTATTTGGAGTCAATGATGGCTAAAAAGACTTACTCGTTTTACCCCGGTTGCTCGTCGCAGACCAAGGCGTCCTCGGACAACTACCTGAAATCGACCAACTCGATGTGCAAATACCTGGACATCGAGTTGAAGGAAATTCCGGACTGGAACTGCTGCGGCGCTTCCATCGGCTACGCCGAAGGTGGCGAATTGCCGCGCATCACGCTGTCAGCCCGCAATATGGCGTTGTCCGAACAGCACAACCCGGGCATGGATCTGGTCGCGACCTGTGCGGCGTGCTGGCTTTCAACCCGTGAGTCCAAGGAGCGCCTTGCGCACAGTTCGCAGACGCTGGCCGAGGCCAACACGGCGCTGAACGAGGCGGGGCTGACTTATAAAGGCAATCAGGCCGCGCGTCACATGGCAGAAGTGCTGGTCGAGGATTTCGGTTTCGATGCGCTGAAAAAGGGGGTGACTAACCCGCTGCAAGGCATCAAGTTTGCCGGTTATGTGGGCTGCCAGACCAACCGCCCTTTCGGGCTGGCTGGTGAATCATTCGAAAACCCCATGTATCTCGACAATCTGGTCGAGGCGATGGGCGGCGAAGCGGTGTCCTACGATCAGAAGGTGACCTGCTGCGGCGGTGCGCTGGCCTTCTCCGAGCCGGAAAAAAGCCAGAAGCAGATCAAGGATATCATCGAGTCCGCCTACGATCATGGCGCCGAGATGATCGTCACGCCTTGCCCGCTGTGCCAGGCCAACGTTGAGATCTACCAGGGTGAAGTGAACAAGCGCTTCGGCACCAAGTTCAATATCCCGGTGATGTATTATTCTCAGTTGATTACCATTGCCTACGGCGGCACTGCAAAGGAAGCAGCGCTGGATGGCCAGCTGGTCCGTGCGACCAGGCTTGAGGAAATTGCCAAGAAGTAAAGAATAAAAATTTTACGGCAACAACTTGGGGGGGGTGGCCTGTGTGGCGCCCCCCAAGTTTTTTTATAGCACAAGGAGTGGTCATGAAAAAACCGAAAACAGTAGACGAATACATCGATCTGGTTCACCAGGCGGTTTACGAAGTGGATGAATTGCGCGCCATCGTCGAGGACGACGAAGAGCGCAAGAGCATGATCCTGCCCTGGGTGGATGCGATGGATAAGGAGTTGCGTCAGATGTTCGACGACATGGCCTCTGGCCGCTATCAGTTCGACCCGAATGGTCCCGATCTGCCGTTCATGGCGATCGTCAAGAGGTTCGGTCCGAGTGTTCCGTTCAAGCCGTTACTCAACGTCATCAATGATACCCACCGCTTCGGGCTGGATATCGATTCCAAGTAACGGTTAAAGCCGGTGGTCGGCTAGCACAGCGGTGCCGGGAACCTGAACATACTCCAGGATGGTTTCGGTGGCCCGCTGGCTGCGGGTTTTCTCCGCCGTATCGCGAAACAGCGTGTTCCTCAACATCTCCGAGACGTTCAAAGAAATGCCGAAGTAAACATGCCGGCTACGGTCGGGTGCGGGTGTGCCATCGTTGGGTTCGTAGCCACGTGTACCGTAACCCGCCGTCAACTCTAAATAGCGCAGCACATCATGTTTTTTCAGCTGCGAAATGCCGGTTGCCTTGACGACCAGCAGATAGGTCTGGCCTGAATAGTCGCCAATCGGCCCGACCTGGTTGACCCTTTTTGCATCGCCGGAAGGCCAATAATGCAGACGAATGTCGAACAGGTCGTCGAGGCGCTTGTTCTTCTCGAACAACACCCCCAGACCGGTGCCAACGGCGTTCATGATCACGTCTTCCTTGCTGAATTTGTAGCGTTTTGAGAAGCCATCGAGGGTTTCTACTGCCAGCAGTGTGCCGAAAACGGTTGCCGCTGACAGGACGATAGCGTCGTCCCGGTCATTTCCTGCCCATTCGAAGGCGCTGGCGAGCAGGCGGGTGCCTGCATAGGTAGAGTAGGCATGGCCCAATTTGTCGGCGCCCCCGGTATAGGTGTTCTGCCCGAACCAGCCTTCACTGGAGGTGCGGAAATGCCCGGAAGATCCATCCTTCCACCATGCGGTGGCGCCGTAGGCTAAAACGGTTCCGGCCCCGCCCCAAATTAGCGCCTGCGTACGAAAATGCCTGTCTTCCCTGGGCAGCGCTTCGGCTTCTCTCCGGTCGAGCGGGATGTCCTGTGCCGCAACGGCATCTCGTCTGGCCTGGGTGTAAACTTCGGAAGTTATCCTGCTGGTGCCTTCCGATTCCGTGCCGCCATGAGCGTCAGACAAACAAAACAGCGTGGCAAGAATAAGCAATGCCATTGCTTCAAAAATTGATGGCATACGGATAGTTGCATCAAAGTAAAGGAACCTGTTCATGATGCTTTAAAGCTAGCAGGTGGCTACATCTTGTCAATGGGCTGTTCAAGTTCAGCACCGTTACGGGGCGTTCCATGGGCAATTGCACTAAACCGGTGCGTAGTTAAAGACGCGATTTTTGAAAGTTCCTTTTAGAAACAGGGTAATTCAATTCTGGCCCAATTATTGCTCTATGGGGTGAAACATTTCTCTGGGGTAACTATGGAAAATCTTAAGACCGGTAGCGACGTACTCTTCATACTTCTGGGTGCGATCATGGTGCTGGCGATGCACGCAGGTTTCGCCTTTCTGGAACTGGGCACGGTGCGCAAGAAAAATCAGGTCAATGCACTGGTGAAAATCATGGTGGATTTCGCCATCTCCACCATAGCCTACTTCTTCATCGGCTATAGCATCGCTTACGGGGTGAATTTCTTTTCCGGTGCCGAGGTGCTGGCGCAGAAGAGCGGCTACGATCTGGTCAAATTCTTCTTCCTGCTGACTTTTGCTGCGGCGATTCCGGCCATCGTCTCCGGCGGCATCGCTGAGCGTGCCAGATTCAATCCGCAACTGGCGGCAACTTTCCTGCTGGTGGGTTTCATTTATCCCTTCTTCGAGGGCATCGCCTGGAATCATCACTTTGGCGTGCAGGACTGGCTGAAAGGAGCTTTCGGGGCTGAATTCCATGATTTTGCCGGCTCCGTGGTGGTGCATGCCATGGGCGGCTGGATTGCTTTGCCGGCGGTGCTGCTGCTCGGCGCACGGCGCGGCCGCTATACCAAGGATGGCATGGTGGCGGCGCATCCCCCCTCAAGCATTCCGTTTCTGGCGCTGGGCGCGTGGATACTGACGGTGGGCTGGTTCGGCTTCAACGTCATGTCGGCGCAGACCATAGACGCAGTGAGTGGCCTGGTGGCGGTGAATTCGTTGATGGCGATGGTGGGAGGCATTCTGGCCGCGCTGGTGGTGGGCAGGAACGACCCCGGTTTCGTGCATAACGGACCGCTCGCCGGCCTGGTGGCGGTGTGCGCCGGTTCCGACCTGATGCACCCACTGGGTGCGCTGATTACCGGCGGGGTGGCGGGCGCGCTGTTCGTGTGGGCGTTTACCCTGACCCAGAATAAATGGAAAATCGACGATGTGCTCGGCGTTTGGCCGCTGCATGGTCTGTGCGGTGCATGGGGCGGAATCGCAGCCGGGATATTCGGCCTCAAGGCGTTGGGCGGCATCGGCAACGTGAGTTTTGCTTCTCAATTGATCGGTACCTTGATGGGTATAGGTGTCGCGCTGGTTGGCGGTTTTGTGGTTTACGGACTGCTCAAGAAACTGGTGGGGATACGTCTTGACGCGGAAGAAGAGTTCAATGGCGCAGATATCAGCATCCACAAGATCTATGCCACGCCAGAGGGTGAGGCCTAAACCTACATGAATTTATGGGGATCTATGCCCCACTTGGCGGGGGATTCGTGGCTGACGATCTTGTCGGCCCCGCCCTGGCCCAGCGGTTTGGATAGGTCCACATCTTCCGGCTTGATGTAATAGTCCTTCTTCGCGTTGAAGACGACGCGCACCAGCGGTTGCGCCAGACTCACCTCACGTTGCTCGATGACGATGCCGACCCTGCCGCTTTCCAGCATTACCAGGGTGCCGACCGGGTAGATGCCGATGCTGCGTACGAAGGTATGCACCAGTTCCGGGTTGAAGTGGAATTTGCTCCACTCGAACATTTTCCTGAGTGCGACCGTAGGTTCCATGCCCTTGTGGTAGCAGCGATCCGAGGTGATCGCATCGTAGACATCGACGATCGATGCCATCTGCCCGTAGATCGACATTTCCGACCCTTTGAGCTTGAGCGGATAGCCGCTGCCGTCGAAGCGTTCGTGATGCTGTGCGGCGACATCGAGCGAAGCCTGGGCAATGCCCGGCGTGTCGGACAGGATGTCGCGGCTGTACACCACGTGCGAGCGCATGATGTCGAATTCCTCGTCGGTGAGCTTGCCCGGTTTGTTCAAGATTTCATCGGGAACCTTCATTTTTCCGATGTCGTGCAGCATGCCGCCGATGCCGACCAGCCGCATTTCTTCGGGGCTAAGGTTGACTGCGCGGGCGAAAGACATCATCAGCGCACCGATGCTGACGGAGTGAAGAAAGGTGTAATTATCTTTTTGTTTGATCCTGCACAGGCTGAGGAGCGCGTCCTGGTTGCGCAGAATCGACTCGGACATCCTTCCGACGATGGGATCGACCTGCTCCAGTTCGATCTGCTTGCCCAGACGCACGTCCTGCATCAGGCTGTGGATGATTCTGTTGGCTTCGCCATGCACTTTCTGAGATCTTGCCATCTCGTCGTGCAGTGAGGCGGATTCCACGGGCTTGGCTTTTTCTGCGATGATTTCCATTTCACGCGCGATGCTGGCCTTGACTTCGGTCTCGGTCGGCGCGTCGATTACATCCAGCCCTTTGGCGGTGTCGATATAGACTTCCCGGATGCCGTTGCCGGCGATTTTCTCGATTTCCTTGTCGCTCTTGACCTTGAGGGTGCCGGTCATAAATGGATGTTCCATCCAGCCGCAGTTCATGTCATGGATGAACATGCCGGGTTGTAGCTGCTGGACGCTGATTTTTTTGATCATCCCGATTAACCCATTAAGAACAAGAAGGGAATAATAGCCCTTGGCAGTCGGATTTGAACTAGGGGTAACCCCTAAACTTACAGAAACCTCGCCAGCATCGCCCTGTCGACATGGTCGCCGAGCGGGATGTGCACCACCCAGCCGTTCCCAGGGGCCTCCATAATTGAAGCGCCTTTCTGGTTGAAGATTTTTTCCAGCACCATCTCACGATTGCCGGCAGGGTGAATAAGTTCCAGCCGGTCGCCTACGGCGAAGCGGTTTTTTACCACCACTTCCGCCATTTTACTGGCTGGATCATAGGCGACGATGTCGCCCACATACATCTGCCGTGCGCTTTCCGATTGGCCGGTCAGGTAATTCTGGTATTCCACGGTATGGTGGCGCTGGTAGAAGCCATCGGTGTAACCGCGGTTGGCAAGGTTTTCCAGCGCACTCAGATGCGCAATGTTGAATTCGCGACCCGCCACGGCATCGTCGATCGCCTGGCGGTAAATCTGGGCGGTGCGTACCACGTAGTAAGCCGATTTTGTCCGTCCTTCGACCTTCAGGGAATCCACGCCGATTTCCGCCAGCCGGGCGACGTGCTCCACCGCGCGCAGGTCCTTCGAGTTCATGATGTAGGTGCCGTGCTCGTCTTCCAGTACCGGCATCAGGTCGCCGGGGCGCTTGCTTTCCTCGATCATCCAGACGCGGTCGGCGAGGGGATGGCGCTGCTGGTCACCGCAGGCGGTCAGACCGGATTCGCCCATGGCCTGGTTGAAATCGAACTCGGTTTCACGGATCACGCCCGCCGCATCTTCAGCCGCTTCCTGAACCTTGTAATCCCAGCGGCAAGAATTGGTGCAGGTGCCCTGGTTGGCGTCGCGGTGGTTGAAGTAGCCGGACAGCAGGCAGCGACCGGAATAGGCGATGCACAGGGCGCCGTGAACGAATACTTCGAGCTCCATGTCGGGGCACTGCTGGCGGATCTCGGCGATTTCGTCGAGTGAAATTTCGCGCGACAGGATCACCCGCGTCAAGCCCAGCGCCTGCCAGAATTTCACCGCGGCGTAATTGACGGTGTTGGCCTGCACAGAAAGATGTACCGGTACTTCCGGCCACGCCTCGCGTACCATCATGATTAGGCCGGGGTCGGCCATGATCAGGGCATCCGGCTGCATGGCGATCACCGGCGCCATATCCGCCATATAGGTCTTGAGCTTGGCGTTGTGCGGCGTCAGGTTGCTGGCGACGAAAAATTTCTTGCCCAGCGCATGCGCCTCGGCGATGCCCGTTCCCAGTTCCTCCAAGCCAAATTCGTTGTTGCGCGCGCGCAGGGAGTAGCGGGGTTGGCCGGCGTACACGGCATCCGCGCCATAGGCGAAGGCATAGCGCATTTTTTCCAGGCTGCCGGCGGGGAGTAAAAGTTCGGGTGTCTTCATCATCATGGTAAAATTATACCATCATGGTTGACCCCTCATTTATTCACCTCCGCCTGCATAGCGAGTATTCGATTGTCGACGGCATCGTGCGTATCGACGATGCCGTTGCCAGTGCCGTCGCCGACCGAATGCCGGCACTGGCGCTGACCGATCTCAGCAACCTGTTCGGCATGGTGAAGTTCTACCAGGCCGCGCGCGGCAAGGGCATCAAGCCGATCATCGGCTGCGACGTTTGGGTCAGCAACGACGCCAACCGCGACCAGCCGCACCGTTTGCTCCTGCTGTGCCGCAATCGACAGGGCTATTTGCGCCTGTGCGACCTGCTCACTCGCGCCTATCGCAGCAACCAGCATCGCGGGCGGGCTGAAGTCCGGCGCGAATGGTTCGCGGACGGCGGCAGCGACGGACTGATCGCGCTGTCCGGCGCGCATTTCGGCGATGTCGGCCAGGCGCTGCTGCAAGGCAATCGTACGCAGGCGCAGGAACTCGCGGCTGAGTGGCAGCGCCTGTTCCCCGGCGCGTTCTATCTCGAATTGCAGCGCACCGGATTGCCCCAGGCCGATGTCCACGTGCGGCTGGCACTGAACCTGGCTACCGAATTGCAGTTGCCGGTGGTGGCGACCCATCCGATCGAGTTTCTGGCGCCTGATGACTACAAGGCCCACGAGGCGCGGGTGTGCATTTCCGAGGGCTATATGCTGGCGGACAAGCGGCGTCCGCGTGTCTTTACCGAGCAGCAGTATTTCAAGACCCAGGCGGAGATGGTGGAGCTGTTCTCCGATATTCCCGAGGCGCTGGCCAACAGCGTCGAGATCGCCAAGCGCTGCAACCTCAGCGTCGAACTGGGAAAGAGCAAGCTGCCGCTGTTCCCCACGCCGGAAGGCATGACACTGGACGATTATCTGTGCCAGCGGGCGGAGGAGGGGCTGGCCGTGCGCATGAAGGAGCTCTATCCCGACGAGGCGAAGCGGGCGGAGCAGTACCCCACCTATGCCGAGCGGCTCAAGTTCGAAACCGGCACCATCATCCAGATGGGCTTTCCCGGCTACTTCATGATCGTGGCCGACTTTATCAACTGGGCCAAGCACAATGGCGTGCCGGTCGGTCCGGGGCGGGGTTCCGGCGCGGGTTCGCTGGTCGCCTACAGCCTCGGCATTACCGATCTCGACCCGCTGCGCTATGCCCTGCTGTTCGAGCGCTTCCTCAACCCGGAGCGGGTATCGATGCCCGACTTTGACGTCGATTTCTGCCAGGAAACCCGCTACAAGGTGATCGACTATGTGCGCGATACCTATGGCGCAGATGCGGTGTCTCAGATCGCCACTTTCGGCACCATGGCGGCCAAGGCGGTGGTGCGCGACGTGGGTAGGGTTCTCGACCTGCCCTACAATTTCTGCGACCAGATTTCCAAGCTGATCCCGGCTGCGCCCGGCAAGCAGTATTCTCTGGATGAAGCGCTGGAAATGGAGCCTCAGCTCAAGGAGCGCTACGACAGCGAAGAAGAGGTGCGCGAACTGTTCATTCTGGCGCGCAAGCTCGAAGGCTTGACGCGCAACGTCGGCATGCACGCCGGCGGTGTGCTGATCGCGCCCGGCAAGCTGACTGATTTCTGCCCCCTGTATCAGGCGCCCAACGCCGACAACGCGGTAAGCCAGTTTGACAAGGACGACGTGGAGGCGGTCGGTCTGGTCAAATTCGACTTTCTCGGCCTGCGCAACCTGACCATCATCGAGCTCGCGCTCAAGTACATCAAGAAGCTCGACCCGAGTTTCGACCAGCCCCTGGATACCCAGCATTTCGACGATCCGGCGGCCTACGAGGTGTTGAAGAGGGCCAATACCACGGCGGTGTTCCAGCTTGAATCGGAGGGCATGAAGAAATTGCTGTCCAAGCTTCAGCCCGACCGCTTCGAGGATATCATCGCCGTGCTCGCGCTTTACCGGCCTGGCCCATTGGGTTCGGGCATGGTCGACGATTTTATTCTGCGCAAGAAGGGCAAACAGTCGATCGACTATTTCCACCCCGATCTGCAGGCTAGCCTTGCCCCGACCTACGGCGTGATCGTCTACCAGGAACAGGTGATGCAGATATCCCAGATCATCGGCGGCTACACCCTGGGTGGTGCGGATTTGCTGCGGCGCGCGATGGGCAAGAAGAAACAGGAAGAGATGGACAAGCACCGCAGCCTGTTCGTCGAGGGCGCGCTCAAGAAAGACTACCCGGAAAAGCTCGCCAACAGTCTATTCGACCTGATGGCGAAGTTTGCCGAATACGGCTTCAACAAGTCCCACACCGCCGCCTACGCGGTAATTTCCTATCAAACCGCCTGGCTCAAGGCCCATCACACTTCGGCCTTCATGGCGGCGACGCTGTCTTCGGAACTGGACAACACCGACCAACTCAAGGTGTTCTACGAGGATACCCTGGCCAACAAGGTGAAGGTGCTGGCACCTGACGTGAATCTCTCCGGCTACCGTTTCGAGCCGGTTTCCAGAGGCGAGATACGCTACGGCCTCGGCGCCGTCAAGGGCACGGGCGAGGCGGCGATCAATGTCATCGTCGCGGCGCGCGAAAAAGGCGGACCCTTTACCAGCCTGTTCGATTTCTGCCGCCGGGTGGACAAGCGCACCGTCAATCGCCGCGTGATCGAGTCTCTGGTGCGTGCCGGCGCTTTCGACGCGATTAACGATAACCGGGCCAGCCTGCTGGCGAGCGTCGGCGTGGCGATGGAAGCGGCTGAACAGGAGAATCGCGACATTCACCAGAACAGCCTGTTCGACGCCATGGACGACGGTGGCGCGGAAAACCGACCCGATACCATGGTGGAAGCGGCGCCCTGGTCGATGATCGAGCAACTGACAAACGAAAAAAAAGCGCTGGGATTTTATTTCAGCGGTCACCCCTACGATGCCTACCGATCGGAACTCGCCAGCTTCATCAAGACCCGGCTTTCCGATATTGCGCCGCAGCAACAGACGGTCTGGCTGGCAGGTATTATCTACGCGCAGCGCACCCAGATGACGCGGCGCGGGAAAATGGCCTTCATTTCCCTGGAGGACGGCGCGGCGCGAGTCGAGGTTTCGGTGTTCAGTGAATTGTTCGATGCGCACAAGGACATCCTCAAGGAGGATCAACTGCTGATCATCGAGGCCAAAATCAGCAAGGACGATTATTCCGGCGGGTTTCGCGTGGTTGCTGAAAGCCTGCTTGACTTGGCCGGGGCGCGCACGCGTTTCGCCAAGCTGTTGCGGCTGTCGTGCATGATTCCTGCCAACACGGATAAATTACGCGAAATTCTTTCCGGCTATCGCGATCAATCAGGGTGCAGGGTGCGGATCGGCTACAGCAATACCACGGCGAGCTGCGAGCTGGAGCTGGGCGAAGACTGGCGGGTGACGCTCAAGGACAATCTGCTGGTGTCATTGGCTGATTGTATCGGCAGTGAAAATTCCGCTGTTCAATATTAATTTGAAATTAATGCTTGCAAAGAAAATGAGAATATTAGATAATTCTAATAACTTGAATTACTCATCAATTGTGAGTTGTTCCGGTGTTGTCTCCTCCATCCTCCTTTATTGGTGGATTTCAAGCGCGGTCACTTAAATGTGAACCGCGTTTTTTTTTGCCTTTTTCGGATATCGGTATCATTGCCCACATGAATAAGCCCCAGATCATCAACCGTGAGTTATTCGACCGTGTTTCGTCTGAAGCGCAGGCTGCGCCGCGTCGGCGCAAGAATTTCAATTTTCATGCCGCCGAGGCAGATGCAAGCCATCGTCTGCTCAATGCGATGGAGCCAGATTCTTATATCCCGCCGCACTGCCACCAGGATGCGAGCAAGGATGAGTCCATCATCGCGCTTGCGGGCCAGTTCGGAGTCGTTTTTTTCGACCATGAGGGAAACGTGACCGGGACGGCAACTCTGGCTCCGGGCGGTGAGGCGGTGGGGGTCAACATTCCCCATGGCGTGTTTCATTCATTGGTGGCTCTGGAGCCTGGCAGCATCTTCTTCGAGGCCAAGGCCGGACCCTACAAGGCGCTGGAGCTGGCAGAAAAAGCATCCTGGGCGCCCGCCGAGGGCGATCCGGGTGCGGATGCTTACCTGAATTTCCTCAGGGCTATGTTCTAAACCGGGCTGGTTGGTAGCGTTTCAAGCGGTATCCCGTTTTTCAAAATCGGAATATTCGCCGCTGCCTGCACTGATTTCCACGCTGTCTACCCGCGCCTGCTCCGGCCCTGTCCGTGCCCATTCGATTATGGCGCTGATGGCTTCCGGCGTTCCCTGAATCATCGCTTCGACGGTGCCGTCGCGGCAATTTCTGACCCAGCCGGTGACGCCGAGCTGTTGAGCCTTGCGGTACATGGATTCGCGGAAGAATACGCCCTGAACGTGACCGAAAACTTTAAGATGTTGGCTAATGTTCATTGATCTCTATCAGTAAGTGTGAATAGGCTGGTTGCACAATTCATCACCTTCCCCTAGAGTGGGCTGACGAAATAGAATATCCATATAGAAAAAAGGGAAAGAGGATGTGAATCCTCGCGTGGCAGATTTAATCATAGCCCTTACGGAAAGTGGAACCAATGATGCCTGCAGTTGATGCAAAGGGGAAGGAGATATGATCGGTGGCATTCTGAACGAGCCATCGGATGGCGTTGCCCAGCGCCAAATTGGTGGGCTGATTTTTTTTCTGGCCGTACTTTTCGTTGCTGTATGGCTTGCTCCACCAGCGCATACCTTTTTTGAAGGCCTTTCCAGATTTCTTCCGCTCCATAGTTTCATGGAAACCTTCGCCATTGTGGTGGCGGTGCTGGTGTTCGGTATCGGGTGGAATGCGTACAGTGCGGAGCGCCCGATCAACATCGTGCTGCTGTCTTGCGCTTTTCTGGCGGTGGGATTGCTGGATTTCGCCCATATGCTGTCCTACGCCGGCATGCCGGATTTTGTTACCCCGTCCGGGGCGCAAAAGGGGATCGATTTCTGGCTGGCGGCCCGCTTCCTGGCTGCCGTGGCTTTGCTGTCCGTGGCTCTTCTGCCATGGAAGCCTTCCCCTTTAATCTGGCTGCGCCATGTGGTGCTGGCCGTCAGCCTGGGTTTTTCCCTGCTCGTTTACTGGGCCATCCTTTTCCATGAAAGCGATTTGCCGGCAACCTTTATTGCCGAACAAGGATTAACCCCCTTCAAGATCGGCAGCGAATACTTCATCGTATTCATCCACCTGCTGACAATGGGCGCCTTCCTTGCCGGGGCGCGAAAATCCAAGCCTGACTATGCGGTGTACCTGTTGGCCGCCGTTGCCATCATGGTGCTGAGCGAGCTGTGCTTTACGCTCTATTCCAGCGTCACCGATATCTTCAACTTGATGGGCCACGCCTACAAGGTTCTGGCATATGTTCTTATTTACCGTGCAGTGTTCGTAAGCAGCGTGCAGGAACCCTACAGGCGGCTGCGTCAGTCCGAGTTGCACGTGTGGCAGGAGAAGGAGCGCGCCCAGGTTACCTTGATATCGATAGGTGACGGGGTGATTACGACCGACGAAAAAGGCTTGATCGAATACCTCAATCCCGTGGCGGAAAAGCTCAGTGGATGGCGTTGCATCGATGCCCAAGGCATGTCGTTGAGCCAGATTTTCAATGTGATCAACGAGCATACCCGGGCGGTAGTGGAAAACCCTGTGGAGGAATGCCTGAGAAGCGGAGATGTGGTCGCGCTTGCAAATCACACCATACTCATCCGTCAGGACGGCAGCGAGATCTCCATTGAAGATTCGGCGGCGCCCATCCGCAGCCGGGACGGAACTATCATCGGAGCGGTTCTGGTTTTTCATGATGTTACCGAACGTCAGGAAGCAAGAAAGGCATTGAGGGAGAATGAAGAGCGCCTGCGTACGTTGATTAACGCCATGCCGGATATCGTGTGTTTCAAGGATGGCAGCGGTCGCTGGTTGGAAGCTAACGATTTCGACCTTAAACTTCTTAAGCTCGAGGGCGTGCCTTACCTTGGCAAGACAGATTCCGATCTGGCTGAGCTCAGCGATTTTTATGGCGAGATCTTTTACAATAACGCAGCCTCGGACGAGGATGCCTGGCGCAATGGCGGGCCAAGGCGCGCGAATGAAGTGATTCAGCGGCCAGGCGGCAGCAGCATGATTTTCGACGTCATCAAGGTGCCGCTGTTCAATCCCGATGGCAGCCGTAAGGGCTTGGTGGTGGTTGGCCGTGATATCACCGAAATGATCAAGGCGCAGAACGAGAAACAGCAGTTGTCCAGCATCCTTGAAGCCACGCCGGATTTCGTCAGCATTTCCACCCTGGATGGCCGCCTCGTTTACATGAATCAGGCAGGAAAGCGCATGTTAGGCATGCCCGATGGGGAAGATGTGACCGGATTGCCCACGTTGCAAGTCTACCCTCAATGGGTCTGGGGACTTGTCAGAAATGAGGCAATTCCCTTTGCGATCGAAAATGGGGTGTGGGAGGGTGAATCCACCCTGTTAAGCCGGGATGGAACGGAAATCCCGGTTTCCCAGGTCATCATTGCCCACAAGCCTGCTGATGGCCAGGAAGGATTCCTTTCCACCATTGCGCGTGACATTAGCGAGCGCAAGCGCTTCGAGGAGCGGCTTCTGCACCAGTCCAATCATGACGCGCTTAGCGGTCTGCCTAACCGTTTTCTGTTTCACGACCGGCTAGGGCAGGCCTTGGCCCAAGCCCAGGCTAGCCGTACTGAACATCTAATGGCGGTGATGCTGCTCGATCTCAACCGATTTAAAGTCATCAACGATACGCTCGGCCATGATCTGGGCGACTTGTTGCTGAAGGAGGTTGCGCTCCGCTTCGCTACCTGCATGCGCGGGGGAGATACCCTTGCCCGTTGGGGCGGCGACGAGTTTGTATTCCTGTTGCCTAATTTGGTGCATCCCGAAGAGGCCGCGGAAGTGGCGGCAAGAGTTTTGAATGTGCTATTCCAGCCTTTCCTTTTGGCCGACAAGGAGATTTTCGTTAGTGCCAGTATCGGCATTACGCTTTACCCCACCGATGACCAGACCAGGGAAGGTCTGCTCCAGAACGCCGAAGTGGCTATGTATCGCGCCAAGGAGCATGGGGAAAGCGCTTACCAGTTTTTTACCGGAGATATGAATGCCAGGGCTTTCGAGCGCTTGGCTCTGGAAAACAGTCTGCGCAAGGCGCTGGAAAGAAATGAGCTGCTGCTTTATTACCAGCCTCAGGTGGACCTGGAAACGGGGAAAATCTCCGGTATGGAAGCGCTATTGCGTTGGCAGCATCCGGAGTTGGGCATGGTTTCTCCGGCGCAGTTTATTCCGCTGGCCGAGGAAACCGGTTTGATTGTGCCGATCGGCAAATGGGTGCTGCGTGAGGCATGCCGGCAGAACAAGGCTTGGCAAGATGCCGGGATGGCCCGGATGCGGATCTCCGTCAACCTTTCAGCACGTCAATTCCAGCAGCAGGATATCGTGGAAATGACTGCGTCGGCTTTGCAGGAAAGCGGTCTGACCGCCGATTGCCTGGAACTGGAATTGACGGAAAGCTACATCATGCAGAATCCGGAAGTTGCAATCAGCACATTGAAGCAATTGGAGGAAATGGGCGTATTTCTTTCGGTGGACGATTTCGGCACCGGCTATTCCTCGCTCAGTTACCTCAGGCGTTTCCCCATCGATTGCCTCAAGATCGACCAATCCTTTGTGCGGGATATACCCGGCAATGCCGATGCCGTCGCCATCGTTTCGGCAATTGTCGCCATGGCTCGCAGCCTGATGCTGGAGCTTGTTGCCGAGGGTGTGGAAACACAGGAGCAATTGGACTACCTGAAGCAACTGCAGTGCAATCGCATGCAGGGGTATTTGTTCAGCCGGCCGATTCCCGCCCAGGAATTCGAGAAGCTGGTAAAAAATCAGTGAGACTGGTTTGCAATTAAGTCAGGCCAGCCTTATTTGACGCGCATCCCCGCCTTGGCACCCTCGTCCGGGCTGAGGATATAGAGCCCGGGCTCGCTGCCCGAGGCGGCCAGCACCATCCCTTCCGATAACCCGAACTTCATCTTGCGCGGCGCGAGGTTGGCGACCATCACCGTGTGGCGGCCTATCAGCTTCTCCGGCGCATAGGCAGACTTGATGCCGGCAAAGACGTTGCGCGTCCTTCCCTCGCCGATATCCAGCGTCAGCTGCAGAAGCTTGTCCGCACCTTCTACATGCTCGGCATTGACGATCCTGGCAATGCGCAGGTCGATTTTGGAGAAATCATCGATGCTGATGGTTTCGGCGATCGGCTGGATTTCGTGCGTTTGCTTCTCGGCATGGCGCGCGGGGGAGTGCTCTGCTGCCGGAGCCAGGGTGGCTTTGTTTTCTTCTATCATGGTTTCCACTTGTTTCGGGTCGATACGGGTCATCAGGTGCTGGTAGGGGTTAATGGTGTGGCCCTCGGGCAGGCGTTGCTCAAGATTTATCCATTGGAGCTGCGGTATGTTTAAGAAAGCTTCAACACCATCCCCAATTCTAGGAAGTACAGGCCTTAAAAGAAGCGTGAGCTGACGGAATATTTCCATGCTTGCGCTACATACCCAATGGAGCGATTTTTCTGCTCCAGGACCTTCTTGTTTCGCCAGTTCCCACGGTTTGCACTCGTTGATAAACACGTTAGCGGCATCTGCTGCAAACATGATTTGCCGCATGGCTTGGCCAAACTCACGCTTTTGATAGGCCTCGGAAATGCCTAGTGCCCAGCCCATTGGATCATTTATGGCACCTTCTATAATTCGCCGATCAACTTCGTAACCATTAAGCTTCGAGAGGATGGGAAAGATTTCTTCTGGAATGACGTTAATGTTTGCCAATTTTCCACTGAAACGTTTTGTTAGGAACCCGGCTGTTCTGCTGGCGATATTGACGTATTTCCCGATCAGGTCCGAGTTGACCCGCGCCGTAAAGTCTTCCAGGCTGAGATCGATGTCCTCGATGCTGTTGTTGAGCTTGGCGGCGAAGTAGTAGCGCAACTGTTCCGGGTTGAGATACTTGCGGTAGCTGGCGGCAGTAATGAAGGTGCCGCGCGATTTGGACATTTTCTGGCCATTGACAGTGAGGAAGCCGTGGGCGAACACGCCGGTAGGCGTGCGATGGCCGGAGAACTTCAGCATCGCCGGCCAGAACAGGGCGTGGAAATAGAGGATGTCCTTGCCGATGAAATGATAAAGCTCGGCAGTGGAATCCTGCCCCCACCAGGCATTGAAATCCAGGCCTTTTTTTGCGCACAGATTCTTGAAGCTGGCCATATAGCCGACTGGGGCGTCGAGCCAGACGTAGAAATACTTGCCCGGCGCATCCGGGATCTCGAAGCCGAAGTAGGGCGCGTCACGGGAAATGTCCCAGTTCTGCAGACCGCCGGCTATCCATTCCTGCATCTTGTTGGCGGCTTCCGGTTGCAGATGACCAGCGTTGGTCCACTCTTTCAGGAAATCAGTACAGGCACCGAGCGTGAAGAAGTAGTGCTCGGATTCCTTGCGCACCGGCGTCGCACCGGATACCGCTGAAACCGGGTTGATCAGGTCGGTGGGCGAATAGGTAGCGCCGCAGGCCTCGCAGGAATCGCCGTACTGGTCCAAAGCATGGCACTTGGGGCACTCTCCCTTGATGAAGCGGTCCGGCAGGAACATTTCCTTTTCCGGATCGTAGAACTGCTCTATGGTTTTGGTTTCGATCAGTTTCGCTTGATCGCGCAGCTTGCGGTAGATGTTCTGCGCCAGCTCACGGTTCTCGTCGGAATTGGTCGAGTAGTAGTTGTCGAATTCGACGTGGAAGCCGTCGAAATCCGCCTTGTGCTCGTACCAGACCCGTTCGATCAGTGCTTCCGGGGTGATGCCTTCGGCTTGCGCGCGCAGCATGATGGGGGTGCCGTGGGTGTCGTCGGCGCACACGTAATGGCACTCATGCCCTTGCATTTTCTGGAATCGTACCCAGATATCGGTCTGGATGTATTCAACCAGATGGCCAAGATGGATGCTGCCATTGGCGTAGGGTAGGGCGCTGGTAACCAGGATCTTGCGTTTCATTGCGGTTTGTCAGGAACTTGAAAGACCCCAATTGTAACAAACCGTGGTAGCAAGCCCAATTATTCGTTAAACTTTCGTTTTCTGCTTTGTGCCTTAAAGGGTGCTTGGCAAAAATGGTTACACTCAAGGAGTCAGCATGTCCGTGTCAGAACAACAGGTGCAAGACGCACTGAAGGAAATTACCGATCCTAATACCAAGAAGGATTTTGTCAGCACCAAGTCGGTCAAGAACATCAAGGTCGACGGTGACAAGGTCTCTCTCGATATCGTCCTCGGTTATCCGGCTAAAAGCGTGATGGAAAGCATCCGCACCCTGGTAAGTGACAAGATCAAAAGTATTGCCGGTGTCAGTAGCGTTACGGTCAATGTGTCCTCCAACATCGTTTCGCATAGCGTGCAGCGCGGCGTCAAACTGATTCCGGGCATCAAGAACATTATCGCCGTGGCGTCCGGCAAGGGTGGCGTTGGCAAGTCTACCACCGCAGTGAACCTGGCTCTGGCACTGGCTGCCGAGGGCGCGCGAGTGGGTATTCTCGATGCCGATATCTACGGCCCGTCCCAACCTCTGATGCTGGGCATCAAGGATGATCGCCCCGAGCCATCCGCGGATGGCAAAAAACTTGAGCCGCTGAATGGCCACGGCTTGCAGGCCATGTCCATCGGCTTCCTGATTGATCCGGATCAGCCCATGGTATGGCGCGGCCCGATGGTCACCCAGGCGCTGGGCCAACTCCTGAATGACACCAACTGGAAGGACGTGGATTACCTGGTGGTGGATCTGCCGCCAGGCACCGGCGATATTCAGCTCACTCTGGCGCAGACCGTGCCGGTGACCGGCTCCGTGATCGTGACCACGCCTCAGGACGTTGCCCTGATCGACGCGCGTAAAGGTCTGAAGATGTTTGAGAAAGTGGGTATTCCTATTCTCGGCATCGTGGAAAACATGAGCCTGCACATCTGCACCAGTTGCGGCCATGAAGAGCGTCTGTTCGGTACCGGTGGTGGCGAGAAGATGTGCAAGGACTTCGATGTCGAGTTTCTCGGTGCGTTGCCGCTGGATATCAACATCCGCCAGCAGACGGACGAAGGCAACCCGCCGGTGGTAGCCGATCCGGATGGTCGCGTTTCCCAGATCTACAAAGAAATCGCACGTCGCGTGGCGGTTAAAGTGGCCGAACAGGCGCAGGATTTCAGCGCACGCTTCCCCAATATTGTGATTCAGAATACGTAACCGAAGCAGTCAGCGTTCAGCTTTCAGCGGTCAGCCTTGGTGCTGGCCGCTTTAGCTGATGGCTGAGAGCTGATAGCTGAGAGCTGATAAATGAGCATTAAATCGGACAAGTGGATACGCCGCATGGCGGAACAGCACGGCATGATCGAACCTTTCGAGCCGGGGCAGGTGAGAAGCGTGGATGGTAAAAAGATCGTTTCCTACGGCACTTCCAGCTATGGCTACGATATCCGTTGCTCGGATGAATTCAAGCTGTTCACCAACATCAACTCCACTATTGTCGATCCCAAAAATTTCGACCCCAATTCGTTCGTCGACGTCAAAAGCGATGTCTGCATCATCCCGCCCAATTCGTTCGTCCTCGCGCGCACCCTGGAGTATTTTCGCATCCCGCGCAGCGTGCTGACGATCTGCCTGGGCAAGTCCACCTATGCGCGCTGCGGCATCATCGTCAATGTGACCCCGTTCGAGCCGGAATGGGAAGGCTATGTGACCCTGGAGTTCTCCAATACCACGCCGCTGCCCGCCAAGATCTACGCCAATGAGGGCGTGGCCCAAGTGCTGTTTTTCGAGTCGGACGAGGTCTGTGAAACCTCATACAAGGACCGTGGCGGCAAGTATCAGGGCCAGCACGGTGTAACCCTACCCAAAATTTAACCGGGACCGGTGTAGGAGCGGGCTTGCCCGCGAATTCGCGGCAAATCGCGGGCAAGCCCGCTCCTACAGCACTCACTGGAGTATTCATGCGATTCCGTTTCCCCGTAGTCATCATCGATGAAGATTTCCGCTCCGAGAATGCGAGCGGCATTGGTGTGCGTGTGCTGGTCAAGGCGATTGAGGAAGAGGGGCTGGAAGTGCTGGGCGCCACCAGTTATGGCGACCTGACTTCTTTTGCGCAGCAGCAGAGCCGTGCTTCGACTTTTATCCTGTCGATTGACGATGAAGAGTTCTCCACGCCGGAACTGGCGGAGCAGGCGGTGGAGCAGATTCGTGCTTTTGTGGTGGAGATCCGCCGCCGCAATGCGGAAATCCCCATTTTTCTGTACGGCGAGACCCGCACTTCGCGCCATATCCCCAATGACGTGCTGAAGGAGCTGCACGGCTTCATCCACATGTTCGAAGATACGCCGGAATTTATCGCGCGCTATGTGGTGAGGGAAGCGAAGGACTATCTGGACTCACTGGCGCCGCCTTTCTTTCGCGCGCTTACCCACTACGCCGCCGACGGTTCCTACTCCTGGCACTGTCCCGGCCATTCGGGCGGTGTTGCTTTCCTGAAGAGCCCGGTGGGGCAGATGTTCCACCAGTTTTTTGGTGAAAATCTGCTGCGCGCGGACGTGTGCAACGCGGTGGACGAACTCGGTCAGTTGCTTGACCATACCGGCCCGGTTGCGGCCAGCGAGCGCAACGCGGCGCGCATCTTCAACGCGGATCACCTGTTTTTCGTCACCAACGGCACCTCCACTTCCAACAAGATGGTATGGCACTCCACGGTTGCGCCTGGGGATGTGGTGGTCGTTGACCGCAACTGCCACAAATCGATCTTGCACGCGATTATCATGACTGGCGCGATACCGGTTTTTCTGACGCCCACACGCAACCATTACGGCATCATCGGACCGATACCGCTGGAAGAATTCAGGCCGGAAAACATTCGCAAGAAGATCGAAGCCAATCCTTTTGCGCGCGGGGTAACCACCAAGCCACGGGTGCTCACGCTCACCCAGAGCACCTATGACGGCATTATCTACAACGTGGAGACCCTCAAGGAAATGCTGGACGGGGAGATCGATACCCTGCATTTCGACGAGGCCTGGTTGCCGCATGCGACGTTTCACGATTTCTACCAGGGCATGCACGCTATCGGCAAGGATCGCCCGCGCTGCAAGGATTCGATGATCTTCGCCACCCAGTCCACCCACAAGATGCTGGCAGGGCTGTCTCAGGCGTCGCAGATTCTGATTCAGGATTCCGAGGCACGCAAGCTGGATCGCGATGTCTTCAACGAGGCCTACCTGATGCACACCTCCACCAGCCCGCAATACGCCATTATCGCTTCCTGCGATGTGGCGGCGGCGATGATGGAGCCGCCGGGCGGCACCGCGCTGGTGGAGGAGTCGATCCTCGAGGCCCTGGATTTTCGTCGAGCCATGCGCAAGGTGGATGCGGAGTTTGGCGATTCCTGGTGGTTCAAGGTATGGGGGCCGGACAACCTCGCCGAAGAGGGAATCGGCGAGCGCGACGACTGGATGCTGCGCCAGGGCGAACGCTGGCACGGCTTCGGCAACCTCGCGCCGGGGTTCAACATGCTGGATCCGATCAAGTCCACCGTCATCACGCCGGGACTGGACGTGGACGGGGATTTCGCCGACTCGGGGATCCCTGCGGCCATCGTTACCAAGTACCTGGCGGAGCACGGCGTGATCGTGGAAAAAACCAGCCTTTATTCCTTCTTCATCATGTTCACCATCGGCATTACCAAGGGCCGCTGGAACACCATGCTGACTGCGTTGCAGCAGTTCAAGGATGAATATGACCGCAACCAGCCGCTGTGGCGGGTGTTGCCCGAATTTGTCGCCAAGAACCCGCGCTACGAGCGGATGGGCCTGAGGGAACTGAGCGACAGCATCCACGGTATCTACAAGGCCAACGACGTGGCGCGTTTGACCACTGAGATGTATTTATCCGACATGGTGCCGGCGATGAAGCCGACCGATGCCTTTGCCCGCATGGCTCACCGGGAAATCGACCGGGTCGAGATCGACGATCTGGCAGGGCGCGTGACCAGCGTGCTGCTGACCCCTTATCCTCCCGGCATTCCCTTGTTGATTCCCGGCGAACGCTTCAATGAGACCATCGTTCGCTATTTGAAATTCGCCCGTGAATTCAACGAGAAGTTTCCTGGCTTTGAGACCGACATACATGGCCTGGTGAAGGAAGAACTGAATGGAAGGTCACGCTATTATGTGGATTGCGTGAGGCCACGCTAGCGCGGTCTGTTACAAAACAAAGCGGGCGCATTTTGCGCCCGTTTTCTTTTTGGAGTGATGCATCAGAACCTGATGCTTTCCCCCACCTTCATTTCATGCAGTCTGGTCTTGCCCTTTTGTTTCTTCAATACCTTGGCAAAGGCTTCCACCGTCCCATCCAGCACCGGGAAGGTGCCGAAATGCATCGGCACGACCATGCCGGGTTTGACCAGTTTCACGGCCTCCGCAGCGCGCTCCGGACCCATAGTGAAATGGCCGCCGATGCAGGCGAGCATTACATCCACTTTGCCGAACTGGCGTATCAGGGACATATCGCTGAACACGTCGGTGTCGCCGGTATGATAGATAGCCGGGCCGTTCTTTACCGTAATGAGAAAGCCGCCGGGGTTGCCACCTCCGTGAATGTCCTTGTCGGAGCTGCCCTCGGGCGCCATCACTGTAGAGCTATGAATGGCAGGAATGAACGCAATTTTGACCTCGCCATCGAGCAGAGATAGCTCGCCGCCGAAGTTGCCCATGGTGTCGAAACCCATCTGCTTTTCCGGATAACCGCCGTACTGGGCGATCGCTTTTCCCAGATCGAAGGTGCTGACCAATCTGGCGCCGGTCTTCCCGGCGATTTCTGCGCTGTTGCCGACATGGTCGAAATGTCCATGAGTGATCAGGATCAAGTCGGCCTTTTCCAGCTTCGCCAGATCATCCTTGCCATTCTTGTTGGCCGGGTTGGTGAGCCAAGGGTCGATCAGCAGCACTTTGCCGGCAGGGGTGGTGAGTTTGAAGGCGGCATGGCCATACCAGGTGAGTTCGGACTGCCCGGCGGCATTGGCAAGCAGAGGGATTTGCAGGAACAAAAGCAGGAACAATGAGCGGAAAAATTTCATGGTTTATCCTTGAAGAACTGGGGATTTTTTATCATAGATCAAAAAATCGCATTCCAACCCGCTTTCAGATTTGCAAGGCTTGCGTCCGGTTTCCTGCCACAGGTTCATGTCGAACTCGGGGAACCACGCATCGCCTGTGAAATCCGCCTTGATTTCAGTGAGGTAAATCCGGTCGGCGACATCCAGTGCCTGGCGGTAAAGCTCTGCGCCGCCGATAAAGAAAATTTCATTGTCCTTATCGCAGACGGCGATGGCCTCGGCAATCGAATTCGCCACGAGGCAGCCGGGTATTTGCAAATTAGGTGAACGGGTAATGACGACGCTGGTGCGCCCGGGCAGCGGCCTGCCCAGCGACTCCCAGGTTTTCCTCCCCATCAGGATGTGGTGGCCGAGGGTGAGGGTTTTGAAATGCTTCAGGTCTTCCGGCAGGCGCCAAGGCAGCGTGTTGTCTATGCCGATGACCCGGTTTCTCTCCATTGCGGCGATGATGGAAATGCGTGGATGGCCCATGTCTGTTTCCCTCTCTCCTAACTCTCTTCCAAAGGGCGAGAGGGGCAATGTTTCGCTTCGCGAATTTTACATTTAAACCCTGAAGCGCCTCATCATTTCCTGCATCGAAGTGGCCAGTTGCTCCATGTGCTGCGTAGCCGAGGAGTTTTCATGAATGGCAGCCATGTTTTCTTCGGCCATTTGCGCAATTTTCTCGATATTCTGGGCAATTTCGTGGCTGGCCGATTTTTGCTGGTTCACGCTCATGGCAATATTGCTGATCCCCTCCGTGGTCTGGGTCACGGATTGATTGGCGTCGCTGAGTACAATGGCGACGTTTTCCAGGTAATCCTGGCTGGTTTGCAAGGATTTTTTGCCTTCCTGAATCGCTTGCTCCACAGTGGCGGATTGCGAGCTGAGCGTCATGGTTACCTGGTCGATCTGGCTGGCGGATTGCGCCGATTTTTCTGCCAGTTTGCGCACTTCGTCGGCTACCACGGCAAAACCGCGACCCTGTTCGCCGGCGCGGGCTGCCTCAATGGCTGCGTTGAGCGCGAGCAGATTGGTTTGTTCGGCAATGTCCTTGACCTGCCGGGTCATGTTGGTGATCGCCTCGGTGCTGCGGACAAATTCCGTTACCGATTCAGCGATGGCTTCCACGGATGACTCCACGGTAGAAATTTCCCCAATCAATTCGGACAGTGACTCATTGCCTTTTTCGGTATGTTCCAGCCCTTGCCGGGAAGTCTGGTTCACATTATCGGCATTTTCAGCCACGGAGGCGATGCTGACAGCCATCTCCTCGACTGCGGCTGCGGTGGCCGAGGCTGCCTCGCTTTGCTCGCTCGAACAAGAGGCAATCTGGTTTGCCGAGGAAGAAAGCTTGGCAGCAGCGCTGTGGCTTTCATTCATGAGTTCGTTAATGTGGGTGATCATGCCGCCGAGGCTGGTGCGGAGTTCTTCTGCGCTGGCCGCAATTTCTCCGATTTCATCGTCGGTAGAGTGCGAAATCAGGGTAGTGAAATCGCCATTGGCCAGTTTTCCCAGTTCGCGAACCAACTGGTTGGCGGGAGCGACTACATATCTATCCACCAGTACCATGAAGGCAATGAAGGCTATGAGTATGGCTGCCGCCATCAATCCGAGGCTGATGAGAATGCCGTTCTGGGCGCTTTCTACAGCTTCTTTATTCGCGAGTGCCTGTATGTCACCCCAGGTCATCCAGAAGCCGAACAGAGCTGCGGCGAAGAGTAGCGCCGTGCCGGCTCCCGATATCATCAAAAGTTTGTTGCGTATGCTGTGCTTGATCCAATGCATGTTTGGTCTCCGGGTGGATAAGCGAGTCTATATTTTGGGTGCTAACGGCGATATTTATACCATATTACGGGCGCAGATATGGCAATTATTATGTGTTTGGTTCGGAGATTTTTGATCCCCAAGTCCATTGGAATATTCGTGCATGCCGAAGTGCTGTCCCAGCGAGAATGCGGTCGTAAAGCGCAGTCAACTTCCCTCTTGCGCGGATAAATTTGCAAGGTGCTTTTTATTGGATTAAACCGCCACCGGCGCCTTGATGGCTGGGTGGGGCTCATAGCCTTCGAGGGTGAAATCCTCATACGTGAAGTCGAAAATATTCTGCACTGCCGGGTTGAGCTTCATTGTTGGCAACGGACGCGGCGCTCGTGCGAGCTGTTCGCGGGTCTGATCGAGGTGGTTGAGGTAAAGGTGGGCGTCGCCCAGAGTGTGAACGAAATCGCCTGGTTTGAGGCCGCATACCTGTGCCACCATCAGGGTGAGCAGGGCATAGGAAGCAATATTGAACGGCACGCCGAGGAAGATGTCTGCGCTGCGCTGGTAGAGCTGGCAGGACAGCTTGCCGTCGGCGACATAGAACTGGAAGAAAGCGTGGCAGGGAGGCAGCTTCATCTTGTCCACGTCGGCCACGTTCCATGCGGAGACGATCAGGCGGCGCGAGTCCGGTGTGCGCTTGATCTGGTCGATGAGCTGGCTGATCTGGTCGATGTGGCGGCCATCCGGAGTTGGCCAGGAACGCCATTGGTAGCCATACACCGGGCCAAGGTTGCCGTTCTCGTCGGCCCATTCATCCCAGATGCTGACGCCGTTTTCCTTGAGGTACCGGATGTTGGTGTCGCCCTTGAGGAACCACAGCAGTTCGTGAAGAATGGATTTGAGGTGGCACTTTTTGGTGGTCACCAACGGAAAGCCGGCGCCCAGATCGAAGCGCATCTGGTGGCCGAACACGCTGACCGTGCCGGTGCCGGTGCGATCGGTTTTCTGGTTGCCGTGGTCAAGGACGTGCTGCATCAGGTCGAGGTATTGGCGCATGGAATTTATATTTATGTGGCGTTGCTGATTGAAATACCGGGTTTAACTGTTTCCCGTTGCTGAAGTCATGCTGATTTTACACCAGCTTTTGTAGAAATTACTGGTACAGGCGAACCTTGCTGTCATGAACTGGCATCCAGGGTTTTTCCCTGTCGCAGAAGTTGGGCGAAATCTTCTGCTGGCAGCGGTTTGCAGAAATAATAACCTTGCATGGCCGTGCATGACTGGCTGCGCAGGAAAGCCAGCTGTTCGGAAGTTTCCACGCCCTCGGCGATGACCTTGATGTTGAGGGTGAGAGCCATGGCGACGATGGTGGCGGCGATGGCGGTGTCATCCTTGTCATGCGGGATGTCGCGCACGAACGACTGGTCGATTTTCAGGGTTTCGATCGGCAGGCGCTTGAGGTAGCTCAAGCTGGAGTATCCGGTGCCGAAATCGTCTAGTGAGAACGCGATGCCGATCTCTTTCAGTTGCTGCATGGTACTGAGGGTGGAATTGATATCCTGCATCAACATGCTCTCGGTGATTTCGAGCTCGAGAAATCGGGATTCCAGTCCGGTATCGGAGAGGGTTCGGGCAATGGTAGCGGCGATGTCGCGCTGGCCGAATTGCCTGGCTGAAAGATTGACCGCAACTCGTAGCGGAGGCAGCCCCTCATCTTGCCAGGCCTTGTTCTGGCGGCAGGCCTCGCGCAGTACCCATGCGCCGATCGGAACGATCAGGCCGGTTTCCTCTGCCAGGGGGATGAACGACATCGGTGGGATCATGCCCTGTTCCGGCTGGCGCCAGCGCAACAGTGCCTCCATGCCGAAAATGCTGCCGCTGACGAGATCCACCTGGGGCTGGTAATGCAGTTCGAATTCATTGCGTTCGAGCGCGTCGCGCAGGGCGCTGACCATGGCCAGGTTTTCCAACGCCTTGACGTTCATCTCGCCGGAGTAGAACTGGTAGGTGTTGCCGCCTAGTTCCTGGCTGCGATCCATGGCGGTGACGGCGGCCTTGAGCAGGCCGTCTGCGCTTTCGCTGTCGGTGGGGTAGATGGCGATGCCGGCGCTGACGGTGATAAACAGCCTGTGTCCGCCTACCGTGATCGGGGAACGCTCGAAATGCTCCATCACCTTTTGCGCCATCAGGGCTGCATCATCGCTGTGGGTTACGTCGCTTAACAGTAGCGCGAACTCGTCGCTACCCGGATGAGCAACCGTGTCACCTTCGCGCATCAGCCCGGTCAACTGCTCGGCAACTGTCCTTAGCGCCATGTCCCCCACCTCGTGCCCGAGGGTTTCGGTGATATTCTTGAAGCGGTCCAGGTCAAGGAAAATCAGCGCGGTCAGCCGCCCGTGCCGTTTCGCTTCAATCAATGCCTGTTGCAGTCGATCGGTGAGAAGGTTGCGATTGGGCAGCCCGGTGAGTGCGTTGTGATTGGCGAGGTAAATCAGCTCGGCTTCGTGGAACTTGCGCTCAGAGATATCGCGTATGACTGTGGAAAAAAAATTCGGCGTTTCGTTTTCCCCTCGATGTGCAATGATCACCTGGGAGACAGGGATTTCCCTGCCACTTTGTGTGAGCAAGGCGGTTTCGCCGCTCCAGGTTCCCTCGCGCAAGGCGGTAGGAAGGGCATCAGCGCGAATGATGTCCATCGCCCAGCGGGGATGATAGTCATCCATACGGGTAGACGAAACATCTGCCTTCTGCGGTATCCCCATCATTTCTCGTCCGCCGCAGTTCAAATAAAAAACCCGGCCTTCCATATCGGCGATGCCAATGAAATCGCTGGTGGCCTCGATGATGGCGGTGAGCTTGGCGCTGGAAGCTTCTGCCAGTTTGCGCGAAGTGATGTCGCGGGTGACGCCGAGCATGGCTGTGCCATCTTCCATTTCTAGCGGTACGGCGTGGGTTTCCAGCCAGCGATGGCCACCCTTGAGAGCGGTGATTTCGAATTCCAGCGTGCCATGGCCACCATTGATCACCTGCTTGTTCAGTGTCTGGAACGCCTGCCGATATTCGGGCAATATCAGGTCTGACAGTTTCTTGCCTAATACCTCTTTGGGGGAACCCGCCTCTAATAGTGTCAGGCCGGCGGCATTCATGTAGCGCAGATTTCCGTCTGCCCCGATGATTTTGACGCACTCCGGTTCAGCTTCGATGATGGCATGCAGCAATGAATCGCTATTGCGCAGCGCTTCCTCGGTTCTGAGCAACTTCTGCTTGCGTAAGGTCTGCTCAAGTGCCAAACGCACCCGTGCAGGCAATCTGCCATAGTGCTTGGGGGATTTGAGTACATAGTCGTCCAGTCCGTTCTTCATCGCCTCCACTGCGATTTCCTCGGAGCCGGTGCCGGTAAACATCATCACCGGGCAATTCGGCCATTTTGACTTGGCGGCCCGCAATATGGCCATCCCGTCACTCCAGCATAAATGATAGTCGGTGATGACCAGATCGAAGCTTTCGTTTTCCAGGGCCTGATCGAATCTTTTCTGATCGGCGATTTCGGTGACATGCAGAGTGGATAACTCACGGGTCAGCTCACGGATAACAAGGAAACGGTCGTCCGGGTTGTCGTCGACCAGCAGGATTTTCAGCAGGGCAGGAGTCTCTTCGGTCATTATGTATTTCCTGTCTGCACAAGATCCGGATTTTGATTCAACCTCATCCAGTACAGGCTCAGTGACTTGATCAGTTGCATCAGGTTGTCGAAGGCCAACGGTTTTACCAGATAGGAGTTGATGCCCAGATCATAGGCGCGATTGATGTCGATTTTTTCCCTCGAGGAGGTCAGCGCCACCACGGGTAACCGCTTCAACTCGGTCTGCGACCTCATCCAGGCCAACACTTCCAGCCCTGATTTGCGTGGTAGCTTGAAGTCTAGCAGAACCAGTGCAGGCAGCGGGTAAGCTTCCCGGTCGGCGTATTTGCCTCTGCCGGCGAGATAGTCCTGAGCCGCCTCACCGTCGCACACCACCTGGAGCGGATTGGCCAGCTCGCACTTGCGGTAGGCGCGCTGGAACAGCATGACATCGTTGGCGTCGTCCTCTACCAGCAGGATGGTTTGCAGGGAGATGTTTGCGTTCATGGATTTCCCGCTCTCAATGGTTTGTCTAGCTCTACCCAGAATCGGCTGCCTTGTCCATGTGTCGATTCCATACCCGCTGTGCCGCCCATGCGTTCTGCCCCCTTGCGCACGATGGCGAGTCCGATGCCGGTGCCGGGATAGGTTTCCACCCCGTGCAGGCGCTCGAAAACCCGGAAGATGCGTTCCTGATGTTCCGGAGAAATTCCGATGCCGTTATCTTCCACCCACAGGCGCACCCGCTCGCCGCGTTCTTCGCTCCACACCCTGACATTCGGTCGGGTGCCGACCGGGACAAACTTGATCGCGTTGCCAAGCAGATTGCTGATGACCTGAGTCAGGGTGGGCGCATGCCCCATCACCTCCGGCAAAGAGGAGTCCACCGTGATCTGCGCCTCGGATTGCCCGATCTCACCACTGAGCTGGGCCAGTGCTTCCTTGACTGCGGCGGCCAGGCTTACCGGCTTGAGCTGCATTTCGGTTCGGCTTAGCTGGCTGTAGGCCAGCAGATCCTGGATCAGGGTATCCATGCGCCGAGCCGAGGTAACGATGCGGTGAATATAATCCAGGCCGGTGGAGCCGAGCTTGGTACCGTAATCTTCCTCCAGCGCCTGAGCGAAACCCTGCATGGCGCGTAGCGGCGCGCGAAGATCGTGCGAAACGGAATAGCTGAAGGCTTCCAGCTCATGATTGATGGCCTCGAGGTCGGCGGTGCGCTCAGCCACACGTTGCTCGAGTTCCGAAGTGTAGGCGCGTATCTCATCGTAGAGCGTGATGTTCACAAGTGCGGCGGCGGCCTGGTGAGCAAGCGCCTGGAAAAGTTCAATGCGTCCGGGGGTAAAGAACCCTGGAACAAAACTGTACAAGTTAAGCGTGCCAAAAGCCTTGCTGCGGCTGATGAGAGGGAATGCCGCACTGCTGTGAAAACCTTCTTTCAACGCCATGTCGCGCCATAGAGAAAAGTTCTCTTCGCTGGAGATCTCCTTGGTGAATACCGGGGCGCCTTCACGAATGGCGCGCCCCGTCGCCCCCTGGCCTTGTGGAGTCTTGTCCCAGCGCACGGTAATGTTGCGAGGATAGGTGCTGTCTGCCGGGCATTGGGCCAGCAAGCTGACGTTGCCATCGGTCTCGGCCCTGCCCAGCCAGGCTAGTTGCACGCCGAGAGCTTTGACGCACAAGTGGGCCACGCTTTGAGCAATGCCCGAGTGGTCCATGGTTTCCGACAACTTGTGTGCGCCGGTATAGAGCGCACTAAGCATCGACAGCTGGTTTCGAACTCGATCATCGGCCTGTTTGCGTTCGGTAATGTCGTGGAAGAAAATGGAAAGGCCGTCTCTGGAGGGATAGATGCGGTTTTCGAACCATCTCTTCCAGGGCGGATAATATTCTTCCAGCTTGATGGGCGTCTGTTCCGTCATGGCCTTATGATAAGCATGGTAGAAAGGCTGGCCCACGCCTTCAGGAAACTCGGCCCAGATGTGCTTGCCGATCAGCTCTTCCGGTTTGCGGCCGAAAAGTTCGCCAGCTTTGGCATTGACGTAGGTATAGCGCCAGTCGTTGTCGAGGGCGACGAAGCCGTCGGATACCCGCTCTATGAGATGATCCAGTTGCTGGCGTATTTCCTCGGTCTGGGCGTGAGCCGTACGCGCTTTTGTGGCGAGGCGGGCCTGTTCCATCTCTTCGCGGCGTACCAGCCAGTACAGTAGCAGCGCGGTGAAGGCGACGAAGGCCCAGCCCTTGTAGGTTTGCAGCCAGGCGAGGAGGTGCGGGTCGGGGGTGAATGCACGTAGCAACCGGTCTGAAAAAAATATCCACAGCGCAGCGGCAACAGCGTAAGTGATTGCCACGCGCACGGCGAAGGCGAAGCGGTGCGAGTGCGCCATCACCCCGCAGCAGCTGGAGGTAGCCGCTGCCAGCGGTTGTCGACCAGCCCCTCCAGTGGCTGGTAGTTGATCTTGTAGGCCATCTTGCGGCTGTGGGCTATCCAGTAGCCGAGGTACAGATAGGGTAGCTCCAGTTCGCGGCACAGATTGGCCTGCCACAGGATGTTGTAAGTGCCGAAGCTGGCGCGGGGCAGTTCGGGGTCGAAAAAAGTGTACACCGAGGAAAGGCCGTCATTCACCCGGTCGATCAGGCTGACCATGCGCAGGGGGGCATCCTCGCTTCCCTCGCGGAACTCGACCAGATAGGTGGTGGCGTGGCTTTGCAGCAGGAAATTCTGATACTGCTCCCGGTCGCCCTGATCCATGCCGCCGCCGGCATGCCGCGATGCCTGGTAGCGCCGGTAGAGTTCGTGGTGCTCGGGGTCGTAGACCAGTTCCCGCATGGCTGCGGTCAAGGTGGAATGAGCTTTCCAGGCGCGCCGCTGGGTGCGGTTGCGCTCGAATTCTTCGACCGCCAGCCGCACCGGGACGCAGGCCTGGCACTGGCTGCATTGCGGTCGATAGTTGTAGGCGCCGCTGCGGCGGAAGCCGAGGCGGATCAATTCGCTGTAAGCCGCGCTGTCGACCAGCTCGCTGGGCGTGGCCACCAGCGAGCGCGCCATCCGCCCCGGCAGGTAGCTGCACGGGTAGGCGGAGGTCAGGTAGAACTGGAGCTCGCGCGTGGAAAAGTCATTCAGCAAGTTCATGGTTGGTGCCAGGCGCCATTGATACCCGGAAAGTGTACCAGTTCCGTCAATTTTTGGCTGAATTCGGCGCGTGGAATTTCGCGCGCCCCGAGCGAGGCGAGATGCGAAGTTTTCATCTGGCAGTCGATCATGCCGAATCCCCAGTGTTCGAGCTGCCTGACCAGATGGACAAAGGCAATCTTGGAGGCGTCTGTGGCGAGGCTGAACATGGATTCACCGTAGAACATCCTGCCCAGACTGATACCGTAGAGCCCGCCGACGAGCTTGTCGTCCGTCCAGGTTTCGACCGAGTGCGCCAGGCCTAGTCGGTGAAGTTCGGTATAAGCGGAGACCATGGTGGGGGTGACCCAGGTACCGCCATGGTCATCGCGCGGTGCAGCGCAGGCCTCCATGACCTGCCGGAAGGCGGTGTCGAAGCGGATTTCACAGGTCGGTTTCTTCAGGGTCTTGCGCAGCGAGCGCGAGACTTTCAGTTCACCGGGAAACAGCACCATGCGAGGGTCGGGGCTCCACCACAGGATCGGCTCGCCGGGGTTGAACCAGGGGAAAATTCCATGCGAATAGGCTTCGATCAGCCTCTGCGGGGAAAGGTCGCCGCCCGCCGCCAGCAAGCCGTTGGGCTCGCGCAGGGCGGTTTCGAGCGGCGGGAATGGCTCGTTGTTATCGAGCCAGGGAATCACGCTTCTAGCAACCTGTCAGACTTAAAGGTAATCGGCTGCAAAATGAACTAGCCGGTGCATATTTCCCCGCTTTCCTGCGCCAATATGAATAACTATTGGCTTGAAAATCGTGAAAATCTGCCCTCGACAAGTTCATTTTTCGCTTCGATTCTTTAAGTCCGACAGGCTGCCAGGCTATCGCGCACGCGTTCGAGCCGGCCTTTTACTTCTGCTGCCAGTTCCTCGATGCCGGGCTTGTCTACCAGTTTCAGCACTGCGGAAGGGTCCATGAAGGCGACCGTAATCTTGCCGTCGGCTTCTTCGCGCACCACCACATTGCAGGGCAGCAGTAGGCCGATATCGGGGTCGGCCTCAATGGCGCGGTGTGCCAGCGGCGGGTTGCAGGCGCCGAGGATGCGGTAAGGGCGGCCATCAATGTTGAGCTTGGCTTTCATGGTGGCTTGCACGTCGATGTCGGTGAGGACGCCGAAGCCTTCCACTTTCAGGGCATCGATGGTTTTGGCTACAACAGCGTCGAAAGCGCCTTTTACTTCTGTGCTGAATCCGTACATGGGAATCTCCAAGTAAATTAGAAAATGCTAATTTTACAAAATTATTGAGCAGATTGCTCGGTTTTTGATTTCAAGTCCAGATAATCTGGTTCGACAGCATGTGCTACTGGTTGTCTTTATACACCGTTGAGATGTCGTTTTTCACCGCGTCAGTGCAAAGCGCAACCGGCGGCGTATCGGCATGTCCCACGCCGATACGCTCGTACTCGGCAATCACCTGCGCCCCCACCAGCAGCAGCGTGGCGGCAATCTCGAAACTCAACAGCACCACGATCGCTGTCGTCAGCGAGCCGTATACCACGTTCACTTGCGAGAGCGAGCTGAAGTACCACACCAGTCCGTGGCGGATGAGTTCCCACAGCAGCCCGGCGGTCGCGCCGCCGATCAGGGCGTGGCGCGCCGAGATGCGCCCGATCGGCATGAAGAAGTAAATCGATGAAATCAGCAGGATTTCGGCCCCGACGCCGATGATATAGAGCGTGGCTCGAGACAGCCCGCTAAGCGACCAGCTAGAGCCGAAGACCAGCAGATTCTCCTGGCCGAAAGCCAGCAGATTCGCGAGCACGAAGGTGCCGACAAACAGCGCCAGCGCAATGAACGCAATGTAGCCGAAGGGCAGGGCCGCCGAGACCAGAAAATGCCTCTTGTGGGTCTGCACGCGATGCAGAAAGATCACCGAGATCGCGCTCTCCAGCACCGAGAACGCGAGCGAGCTGAAAAACAGCATCGTTCCCAGCAACACCCAGCCCACTACCGTTCGGTGCTCCAGAAACGCCGCCAGCTCCTGCACCACCGCCTTCGACTGCCCCGGCACCACCCACTCCAGCGCGCGGCGCAGCGTATCCAGCAATACGGCCTGATCGACCACGTGCGATAGTCCGATCACCACCAGGATCAACAGCGGCACGATGGACAGCAGCGTGTAATAGGCCACCGCGCCGGCCAGCAGCAACCCCTGATTGGCGCGGAAAGCCTTGATCACCTGCAACGCGAAGGTTGCGGGGTGCTTGATGATCTGTTTGACTTCCGGGGCGACGAGGGTGATGGGCGTGGTTTGAGTTGAGAGCTTCATGCGGGGCTTCTTTCGTCCTTGATCGACGGCATCTTCAGTTTTGCTTTTTCTCCACACGGGTGAGCCATTCAAGGTAGATCTGGTCTGACCATAAAGAAGTGATCCAGGTTACAGTATCGTCGATTTCCTGCTCAGACAGCTTGCCCTGCCAGGCCGGCATGTTGGCTCGTCCATCCGGGCTGCCCTGGTGGACGAACTGTTTCATCTGGCTGCTGGTGAGGCGCCAGACCCGGCCGTTTCCGTCCAGCGGCGGGGGCAAAAGCTTGCCGTCCGGGCCGGGCTGCTGCCATCCGGGCTTGCCTTCGCCGCCGCTGCCGTGGCACACCGCGCAATTCGTCTGGAATACCCGTTCGCCGCGTACCAGCACGTTCTTGTCGTACTGGCGCAGGCCTTTGCCCTGAACTTCCGGCGGTTTGGCACTTTCTCCGCAGCCGGTCAGCAGGGCAATGCTCAGGGTGAAAATCAGTTTCTTGTTCATGCTAAACTCCAGCGCGCTGCGCATGTGCATAGGGTAGACCATGCACACCAGCGCCACAATGATACCCTGCTCGACCAACGTCCAACCAGCGTCTCGATGGCGCGGTGAATCAGCCCGGGACAACCCTCTTCTACCTTACAGGCGCTGATATTCGAACTCGGCCTCAATCGCTCCGACGGAATTTATCCTGGCGTGTCTGATTTTGAGGTGAATGCGGTATTGCCCCGGATTTGGCATGGCGAAATAGTTGCCATAGGTAACGTTGCCTGCGATCACCATGGGGTCGAGTTTCTTTTCCTGGCCGGCGAGCCCTAACTCTGAAATCCTGGCCTTGATCCCGGCGCCGCTGATGCGTTTCCCGCTGGCGTCATCGAACAGCGCAACCACCAGGTGATAGCGATTTTTCCCGGCGGGTACGCCGCCGTGCATCACCCCTTCCGAATGTATCCTGGGGTGGCCTTTGACCATCTCCGCCGGCATGACGCCGATATAGATCGCCACGCCGTCCACCACCTTGTGTTGACTGGTGTCGGCAGCCAGCGACGCCATGGTCGACATCGCCAGTATGCCTGCCAGCATGCCGCGCCATGCGATTGTCGAAAATCTGCTTTTCATGATGGGTCTCCTGAGTTCATGGGTTTGATTGCCTGCCAGAAAGTCAGCAACTGCATCCGACGGCCTTGGGTGTGCACCGGGTCGAATTTGGCGTCGCACAGGTAGCCTGGGATTTCCCCCCGCAGGTTGGAGGCGGTCATCGGCATCATCAGCAACGGCCATGCAAGCAGCCACCACAATGCATTGGCGGGGCGGTCGAGATCCACGACGATCAGACGCCCGCCGGGTTTGAGCACGCGGCAAACCTCGCGCAGCCCGTCACGCTTGAGGTCCGGCGGAAGATGGTGGAGCATGAGGCTGGCCACGGCGACGTCGAAGCTGCCGCTCTCGAACGGCAAGCGCTCAATGGCGGCGAGCCTGAACTCGGCTTGACTGCTGCCTGTAGCGTTTTTCAGGGCAACCGCGATCATGCGGGGCGCGGGGTCGATGCCCACCGCCTGCCCGGAAGCGCCTACCATTTCTGCCGCCAGGCGCGTCAGGACGCCTGTGCCGCAACCCACGTCCAGGAAGCGTTCGCCCGGTTTCAGCGCGGCATGACGCAGCGTTTCTTCCCGGAAATTCGGGCCCAATCCGTAAAACCGGCAAAGGGTGTCATAAAACGGTGCCAGCCAGTTAAGCGTCATTCCTCGTGTTGCGGGGATGGCCTCCTGAGCTTGCAGCGGAAGGCTCGATGTTTTGATCAGTCCCCACAGGATCAGTGCCGGGCAAACCAGCAGCAGCGCAGCCAGAATGGCAGTCCATAAGGAAACGCCCCAAAGCATGAAGATGACTGCCGCAAGCCCCAGCCCAGTCCAGGGACACCACCATGACCATTTGTTCATCATGCAAAATCCTTCATCTTTGGCTTGTGGCTGCACCGAAGTGCGGAAAGAACGCCGGGGTGTCGGCGACGTAGCGGGCATAGACATCGCCGAACTCGGCCAATACCTCGCGCTCCTCGGCCCGCGCCAGACGGATATACATGGCCACCAGCACTGGAAACATCGGCACGGTCAGCAATGTTGGCCATTGCAACAAAAAGCCCAGCATGATCAGCACGAACCCGGCGTATTGGGGATGGCGAATGCGCGCATAAGGCCCTGTCACCGCCAGTGTATGGTTCTGCTGCGCTTTGTAGAGCACTTTCCAGGCGTTCGCCAGCAGGATGAATCCGCCGAGAATCAGGATGTTGCTGAGCAGATGAAACGGGCCGAGATGGGGATTGCTGCGCCAGCCGAACAGAGTCTCCAGCAAATGGCCCGCATCGTGGGAAAAAGGATCGAGGCCGGGATAACGGCTTTGCAGCCAGCCAGACAGCAGGTAGATGGTCAGCGGAAAGCCATACATCTCCGCGAAGAGTGCAACGATGAACGCGGAGAAGGCCCCGAAGGAGCGCCTGTCGCGCCGGGTTTTTGGTTTGCTGAAACTGAAGGCGAAGACGATGAAAACCAGCGAGTTGATGACGACCAGGGACCACAAGCCGTAGGCAGGCGCAGCGGAAGTCATGGCCGGTCCTCCTTCGACTGTTTGCCGTGGTCATGCCCTCCGCCGCCGTGCCCGTGGTGAAACAAATGCATCAGCGGACAGGCGAGAAGCAGGAGGTAGGGCAGTATGCCGAGCAGGTGGGCGCGGTGCTCGGTCAGCAGGAAAAAGCCGATGATGGCGATAAACCCCAGCAATGCCCAGTTCGTCCTACGGCCAGGTTGATCGTGGGATTGATGTTGATGCGGGTCGTCCATGATCATGTTCCTGGAAAAGCGTCTAACGGACACGGCGAGAAGCGCCGCCCCAAATGATGAACATCGCTTCTCGCCGTGTCCGTTCCCTCTCTCCTAGCTCTCTCCCGGAGGGAGAGAGGGACGCGGGCTCGCTTCGCGAGTTTCACGTTAATCGACAGACAGTTTGAGCCGTTTCAACAGCGCCGAATTGACGATCACCGAAAGCGAGCTCAGCGCCATCGCGGCGGCGGCGATCACCGGGTTGAGAAAGCCCAGCGCCGCCACCGGGATCGCCACCGAATTGTAGAAGAAGGCCCAGAACAGGTTCTGCTTGATTTTGCGCATGGTGGCGCGGGACAGCCGGATACTGGCCACCACGTCGCGCACGTCGTTCCTGACCAGGATGATGCCGCCGGTTTCTTTGGCCACGTCGGAGCCGGAGCCGATGGCGATGCCGATATCCGCCGCCGCCAGCGCGGGCGCATCGTTGACGCCGTCGCCCACCATCGCCACTACCTTCCCTTGCTTTTGCATATCCTGGATTACCGCAGCTTTGTCGGCGGGCAAGACTTCCGCGATGACTTTTTCGATCCCGAGTTCCCTGGCGATGGCCTGGGCGGTGCGCGGGTTGTCGCCGGTGAGCAGAATCACTTCCACGCCTTCGCGCAGCAAAGCGGCAACGGTCTCCTTCGATTCCGGTTTGAGCGTGTCGGCGACGGCGATCACGCCCGCCAGTTGGCCGTCGCACCCCAGCAGCATGGCGGTCTTGCCTTCCGCTTCCAGCCGCGTCATGTGTTCTTCGGCTGCGGCGATGACCATCTTTTCGCGCTGAAACAGGCGGCGGTTGCCGAGCAGTACTGGATGCCCCTCGGTTTCGCCACGGATGCCATGTCCCGGAATCGCCTCGAATCCGGCTACCTTGGGCAGTTCCAACTCGCGATGACGGGCCGCGCGCACGATGGCCTCGCCCAGCGGATGTTCCGAGCCCGCTTCCACGGCGGCGGCGAAGCGCAGCACTTCTGCCTCATCGAGCGCACCCAGCGCAATCACGTCAGTCACGTTGGGCTCGCCACGGGTGAGCGTGCCGGTTTTGTCGAACACTATCGCCGTGAGTTTTTGCGCGCGTTCCAGGATTTCGGCACCGCGGATCAGGATGCCGTTTTCCGCGCCCTTGCCCACGCCCACCATCAGCGCCGCTGGCGTGGCGATACCCAGCGCGCACGGGCAGGCGATGATGAGCACGGCGATGAAGGCGAGCAGCCCCTGCGGAAAGTTGCCCGCCAGCCACCAGCCAGCGAAGGAAAGAACGGCGATCCCCACCACGGCGGGAACGAAATAGCCGGTGGCCTGGTCGGCAATGCGCTGGATCGGCGCGCTTGAAGTCTGCGCTTCTTCCACCATCTTGATGATCTGCGCCAGCGCGGTTTCCGCACCGACCCGCGTCGCGCTGAAGCGGAACATCCCGGTGCGGTTCAGGGTGCCGCCGATTACCTGCGCCCCCGGCGCTTTTTCCACCGGCATGGATTCCCCGGTGAGCATGGATTCGTCCACGCTGGAGGCGCCTTCCAGCACCACGCCGTCGGTGGGGATTTTCTCGCCGGGGCGCACTACCACGGTTTCGTCCACCATCACGGATTCCGCCGGCACTTCCATTTCGGCGCCTTCCCGGATGACGTGGGCGACAGCGGGCTTGAGGTCAAGGAGCTTGCGCACCGCAGCAGAAGAGCGTTTCTTGATCATCTCCTCCATGTACTTGCCCAGCAGCACGAAAGCGATGATCACGGCGGAAACCTCGAAATACACATCGCGCTCCTCGACCTTCACCGGCAAAACCTCGGGGAAAAAGACCACGGCAACGCTGTAGAAATACGCTACCGACGTACCCAGCGCGATCAGGAAGTCCATGTTGATGGTGCGGGTGCGGATGGCGTTCCACGCGCCCTTGTAGAATCCCCAGCCGCCGATGAACTGCACCGGGGTCACCAGCAGGAACAGCCACATCCCCCAGGTGAACCAGGGAAGTTGTGGAATAGGTGCCCAACTGACGATGGTAGCGCCCGCCGCCAAGGCGAGGAAGGCACCGGCGCGCAGGATGGCCAGGAACAGCACGCCGGTGAGGGCGATCGCGACCCGCGTGCGCATCGACTTGAGTTCGGCTTCGGGCGACTCGAAGGTACGCTGACAGCCCACGCTGCAGAAGTAATAAGCCCTTCCGGCGCGCTCGGTTTTGAGCGCGGTGGCCTTGTCCACCGTCATGCCGCAGATCGGGTCCTTGGCCAGGTCTTTTTTGGCCGCCGGGGCGGCGGTCGGTGCGTTTGGCATGACATGGGCATTGCCTGCGTGCGGGTTCGCCAGGCTGCCGGAAACATAGACGGCTGGATTGGCCTCGAACTTGCGCAGGCAGTTTTCCGAACAGAAGTAGTAGGTCGCGCCTGCGTAAACAGCAGTCCCCGCCGCCACTTTTTCATCCACTGCCATGCCGCAAACCGGATCGGTTGCCATGTATCCCCCCTACACGGCTGACGCGAAAATGAAAATATATTGATGGTGATTGATATTTACCCTCAGTTTACCGCCATGGCTTTCCGCATAGGCCAGCCATCCGGGTTTGTCCGTACATTCACTGGCGTCTGGATGCCCTTTGCCGATCGCGCCGTCATACCATGCCACCATCATCGCATCTGCCATGACCTTCCCGGCGAGCAGGCCGGCCATGGCGCTGGCGCTGTCAAAATCCAGCTCCACACCCTGCGTAGCGACATCAACAACCTGCATGTGCTGGCCGGTCACTTGGCCGGCATGGGCTGAGCTTGCGATTTCGTCATCTGCTCCATCATCATTTGCATCATGTCCATGCGTTTTTCCATCATGTTCATCCGGTTCATCGCGGCATCGGGGGGCGTCCCGCCACCCATCATGCCCATTCCGCCGCCCATCATGCCCATTCCCATGCCTTCACCCATCATCCCGCCTTTCATCATGGGGCAGCCCATCATGTCGTCCATCATGCCCTTGCCCATCATCATGTTTTCCTTCATGGTCAGCATGTGCTCATGCAACAGCTTTTGCCGCTCCTGGGGGTTTTTTGCGCGACCGATTTTGTCCAGTTGCATTTGCATCTTTTTGGTATTTTCTTTCATGGCGTGCACGGATTTGTCCACGCTGGCCGGGGCAACAGGTGCCGCAGTGGCAGCGGCTTGGGTTTTCGGTTGATCGGGATGGTGCGCATCGTCGGCAAAGGCATAGGGCGCGCTCAAGGCAAACACAGTGAGAGTAGCGGATACTAAGGTATTGATCGTTTTCATGGCTTTTTCTCCTTGCTGGTTAATGTTGATGACACCTCTTCATGGTTGCTGTTGCTTCTTCAAGTCGTCGCGCTTCTGCAAAAATTCATCGCGACTGATTTCTCCACGGGCATATGCCGCTTCCAGGATTTCAAGCGGGGTTTTGCCGCTCCCTTCTGATTTAGAGCCGCTTGCCAGATATTTGATGGCTGCCAGCAGCAGAATAATGGGTACCAGCCAGATCAGCAGCATGCCAAGCCAGCCCCCGAACATCCAGGCGCCATGGTCGTAGCCGTACATCATGTGTGGTGTCCTTTGTTGTCCAGAAACTCTGCCCGTCCGCTATGGCTGCCGATCATTCGCTCCAGCCACCCCGGATTTCATTGTTGTGAGAATGCAGACAGAAAACGTCGGGTAATTGGGAATCATAATTAACCATAGGGCGTCTTTCCCCAATTGCAAGTTCCACATTGATTTTTGCCTGCTCCCCTTTGGCAACCCTTTGCTGGTTAATGGCACCCGGCCAAAGTGAGGTGGCAGAGGTAACGACGATGAGTTTGCTGTTCACATCAATTTCTTCTGAACAGCGTCCATTCCTTGACCAGCGCATACAGCGCCGGAATGACGACCAGGGTGAGGATCGTTGATGAAATCATCCCGCCCACCATCGGCGCAGCGATGCGGCTCATTACTTCGGAACCGGTGCCGTTGCTCCACATGATCGGCAGGAGTCCGGCCATGATGGCCACTACTGTCATCATTTTCGGCCGTACCCGCTCCACAGCGCCTTCCATCACTGCGGCATAGAGGTCGGACGGGATCAGGGTCTTGCCCTCAGTCTCGCGCCGGGCCTTGATTTCATTCAGCGCGTGATCGAGGTAGATCAGCATCACCACCCCGGTCTCTGCGGCGACGCCGGCCAGGGCAATGAAGCCGACTGCCACCGCGACCGACAGGTTGTAGTTGAGCGCCCACATCAGCCACACTCCACCAACCAGGGCGAAGGGCACCGACAGCATCACGATCAGGGTTTCGGTGAGGCGACGGAAGTTGAGGTAGAGCAGTACGAAGATGATCGCCAGCGTTACCGGGATGACGATCTTCATCTTCTCGGTGGCGCGCTCCATGTACTCGAACTGGCCGCTCCAGGTGGCGTAGTAGCCAGGCGGGAACTTGACCTGTTCGCGCACCGCTTTCTGCGCATCGCGCACATAGCCGCCGATGTCGCGGTCGCGGATATCGACGTAGATGTAGGCGGAGAGCAGGGCGTTCTCGGTGCGGATTGCGGGCGCGCCTCTGGCGATCTCGATCCGCGCAAGCTGCCCCAGCGGCACCATCGCTTGCGGCCCACCCATCTCGCCGCCGACCGGTACCAGCACCTGGGTGGCGATTGTCTGCGGGTCGCTGCGTAACTCGCGCGGGTAGCGCACGCTGACGCCGAAGCGCTCGCGGCCTTCCACCGTGGTGGTGACCATTTCCCCGCCGAGGGCGGTGGCGATCACGTCCTGCAACTCGCCCACGGCGATGCCGTAGCGGGCCAGTTGATCGCGCTGCGGCTCGATGTTGAGATACAGGCCGCCGGTGAGGCGTTCGGCATAGGCGCTGGTAGTGCCGGGCACCTGTTTCACCACCGCCTCGATCTCCTTGGCCAGCTTTTCCATGCCCGCCAGATCCTTGCCGAACACCTTGATGCCGATGGGCGTGCGGATGCCGGTGGAGAGCATGTCGATGCGCGCCTTGATCGGCATGGTCCAGGAGTTGGCGACACCGGGGATTTGCAGCGCCTTGTCCAGTTCGGCAATCAGTTTGTCTACGGTCAGGCCGGGCCGCCATTCGGTTTCAGGCTTGAGGTTGATGATGGTCTCGAACATCTCCAGCGGCGCCGGGTCGGTGGCGGTTTGCGCGCGTCCCGCCTTGCCATAGACCGAGTCCACTTCGGGGAAACTTTTGATGATCTTGTTCTGGGTTTGCAGCAGCTCTGCCGCCTTGGTGACCGACATCGCCGGCAATCCGGTAGGCATGTAGAACAGCGTGCCTTCGTTGAGTGTAGGCATGAACTCGCTGCCCAGTCTTGATGCCGGGTACAGGCTCGCCGCCAGCGCCGCCAGCGCCAGAACGATAGTGAGCTTCTTCCACTGCATTACCCAGGCAATAATCGGTCGGTAGACCCAGATCAGGAAGCGGTTCACCGGGTTCTTTGCCTCGGGAATGATATGGCCGCGGACGAACAGCATCATCAGCACCGGCACCAGCGTGACGGAGAGCAGCGCCGCGCCGGCCATGGCGAATGTCTTGGTGAAGGCAAGGGGCGAGAACAGCCGGCCTTCCTGGGCTTCCAGCGTGAATACCGGCAGGAAGGAGACGGTGATGATCAGCAGCGAGAAGAACAGCGCCGGACCGACTTCCTTGCAGGCGGCGATGATGGCGTTGGCGCGTGCGCCCAGCGTAGCTTCCCTCTCCCCCAACCCCTCTCCCGTGAACGGGAGAGGGGAGTGAGAGCCCCTCTCCCGTTCACGGGAGAGGGGTTGGGGAGAGGATGATTCAAGCCGCTCCAGATGCTTGTGGGCGTTTTCGATCATGACGATGGCTGCGTCCACCATCGCGCCGATGGCGATGGCGATGCCGCCCAGGCTCATGATGTTGGAGTTCATGCCGAGCAGGCGCATGGCGATGAAGGCGATCAGTACGCCTACCGGCAGCATGATGATGGCGACCAGGGCGCTGCGCACATGGAGCAGGAACACGATGCAGACCAGGGCGACGATGGCGCTTTCCTCGAGCAGTGTGGTCTTGAGGTTGGCAATGGCGCGCAGGATCAGGTCGGAGCGGTCGTACACCGTTGCTATCGTCACTCCTTCCGGCAGGCCGCTGGTGACTTCCCTGATTTTCTCCTTGACGTTGGCAATCACCTCCAGCGCGTTCTGGCCGTAGCGCGCCATGACGATGCCGGATACCACCTCGCCCTCGCCGTTGAGCTCGGTCAGCCCGCGCCGTTCGTCCGGGCCGAGTTCGACCCGGGCGATGTCGCGCAGCAGCACCGGCACGCCCTTTTCGCTCTTGACCACGAGCTGATCGAGGTCGCTCTTGCCGCGCAGATAGCCCTTGCCGCGCACCATGTACTCGGTTTCGGCCATTTCCACCACGCGCCCGCCGACATCGCGGTTGGAATCGCGGATCACCTGGGTAACCCTGGATAGCGGTACGCCGTAAGCCTGCAACCGGCGCGGGTCGACCACCACCTGGTACTGCTGGACGAAGCCGCCGATGCTGGCGACTTCGGCCACGCCCGGCGCCTTGGTGAGCTGGTAGCGCAGATACCAGTCCTGGATGGTGCGCAGTTCGGCCAGGGATTTGTTCTTCGCCAGCACTGCATACTGGTAGACCCAGCCCACGCCGGTGGCATCCGGCCCGAGCTGGGGCGAGACGCCTTGCGGCAGGCGTCCGGCAAGCGAGGTGAGGTATTCCAGCACGCGCGAGCGCGCCCAGTAGATATCGGTGCCGTCCTCGAAAATCACGTAGACAAAGGAAGCGCCGAAGAAGGAGAAGCCGCGCACAACTTTCGACTTCGGCACCGACAGCATGGCGGTGGTAAGCGGGTAGGTGACCTGGTCTTCCACCACCTGCGGGGCCTGGCCGGAATACTCCGTGTAGATGATGACCTGGGCGTCGGAGAGGTCGGGCAGAGCATCGAGCGGCGTCTTGAGCACGGCATAGGTGCCGCCGCCGATAATGGCGAGGGTGGCCAGCAGCACCAGGAAGACGTTACGCGCCGACCACTCGATGAGGCGGTTAAGCATGTCAGTGACCCTCGTGAGCAGTAGCTGGTGTCGCCGCGGGCTTTGCCTGGCCGCTGCCCATGCCGCTGAAAGCCGCTTTGAGATTGCTTTCCGAGTCGATCAGGAAGTTGGCCGTGACCACCACCTTTTCGCCTTCTCCCACTCCTTCCAGCACCTCAACGTAGTCGTTCCCCTGCACGCCGAGCTTCACTTCTCTCGGTTCAAAGCGGCCTTCGGCCAGTTCCACCAGCACGGTTTCACGGGAGCCGCCATGGAGCACCGCCGAAGCTGGAACGGTCAGCACTTTTCCCTTGCTAGTCGCAGCCAGTTCGACATCGGCATACATCGCCGGCTTGAGCAGGCCGCCGGGGCTGGCGAGTTCGAGCCGTACCGGCACGCTGCGGGTCTGGGCGTTGAGGGTGGGATAAACATAGATTACTTTGGCGGAAAATTCCTTGCCGGGGTAGGCATTGACCTTGACCCTGGCGTTCTGCCCCGGTTTGACCAGGCCCAGATCCTGCTCGAACACGTCGGCGATGATCCACACCGAAGACAGGTCGGCGATCTGGTACAGCACCTCGCCGGGCATGAAGCGCATGCCTTGCACCGCTTTCTTTTCCATCACGATGCCGTTGGCCGGCGAGCGGTAGGTGAGGGTGCGTTTGCTGTCGCCGCTTTTGCTCAGAGCCTGGATTTGCTCATCGGAGATGTCCCAGTTTTTCAAACGGGTCAGGCTGGATTCGGCCAGCTGTTTCATTCCCGCCTGCGCTTCCGAGCTCGCGTTCTTCAGGTCGCGCTGGCCTTGCTGGGCAATGGCGTACTCCTTCTGCGCCGATACCAGTTCCGGGCTGTAGACTTCGAGCAGGGGCTGGCCCTTGCTGACTGTCTGGCCGGTGGTGTTGACGTGCAGCTTTTCGATCCAGCCCTCGAATTTCGGTGCTACGGTGTAGGTCAGGCGTTCATCGGCTTCGACCCGGCCGACAACACGAATGCTGCGTGCCAGATCGCGCAGGCTGGCGGCTTCGGTGCGCACGCCGAGCTTCTGGATCTTCTCGGGACTGATCCTGACCTGCTTCGCCGCCCCGAGACTATTATTCCCACTGCTGCCGTCCTCATCACCCTCATAGACCGGAATGTAATCCATCCCCATTTCGTCTTTTTTCGGCACTGGCGAGGTGTCGGGCAAGCCCATCGGGTTGCGGTAGAACAGGAGCTTGGGCTCTTTCTTGACCGCTGTATTGTTCGCAACTTGTGGCGCCGGTGCGGTGCCTGGCCCGGTTACGCTCTTGCTGCCCAGCCAGTAGCCGGCGCCAAGCGTGGTCGCCATGGCCGTTGCCAGCGCGATTGTCATAGCCTTGTTCATAGATCTTCTCCAAGCAGTCGTTCGATTTCAGCCAGCCGGACCTGCATTTCGCCCTGAGCCTTGAGGACGTCCAGTCTGGCTTTGCGGATCTGGCGCTGGGCGTCGAGCAGGGTGGCGAAATCCATCTTGCCGTTTTCATAGCCCGCCAAGGCCGCCTTGAAGCTCATCTCCGATTGAGGAAGCAGACTGGCGCGGGTCAGATTCTCGGAATAGCGGGCCGTGTCGAGGGCGGCGATGTTTTCGGCCAGATCGGCGAGCAACTGATTCTGGGTGGACTCCCGGCGCGACTCGGCTGCCGCCAGCATGGCCTGCGCCTCGCGCTCCTGGGAGCGGCGGCTTTGCTGTTGCAGCGGAATGTTGAGCTCGATCATTAGCTCCCACTCGCTAATCCGGTTGCCGGTCTGGATCGGCGACAGGCCCAGGTTGAAATCAGGATAGCGGTTGCGGTAAACCAGTTCGCGGTTCTTGGCTGCGGCGGTAACGCGCGCTTCCTCGACGAAAAGTTGCGGGTTGTTGATGCGCAGGCGCTCTTCCAGCGCGGTGTGATCGAGTTTGGCCGGCGACGGAATCGGGCGCAATTGTTTGGGGTCGGCCAGGGGTGCCATTGCCGGTCGTTTCAGCAGGGCGTTGAGTTTGACCTGGGCATGGTGGCGTTCGTTGCCGATGGCCACCAGTTCGCCGCGCATGCCGGTCCGTTCGACTTGGGCGCGGATCACGTCCTGCTGCTGTGCCAGGCCGCTGGCGTAGCGCGCCTGGGTGATTTTCTCCAGGCTGCCGACCAAGCCGAGAATTTCCTGGGTCAGGGCTTCGGCGCGTACCAGCACATAATACTGGGCATAGGCGGCCTTGATGCGCGCCGCCAGATCGGACCAGCTCGCTGATGCGTTGCCTCTGGCCTGATTGGCCTGGGCTTCTGCCACATCCTGCTTCAGATCGCGTTTGCCCCAGAACGGCACGGGCTGGATCAGGGTGTATTTGGTGCTGCCGATCCGACCTGGCAGCAGATTGGGGCTGGCATCCGTGCCCTGGTTGGTGATGTCGCGCAGCTCGGTGCGCAGCATCGGGTCGGGCAGAGCGCCGGCAGGATAAACCCGTTCCGCTGCCGCTTCGGCTTCGTAGCGCATGGCAGCGAACTCGAGATTCTGGCTGCGCGCCAGTTCGAGCAGGCTTTCCACGTTGGCGCCGGGCAGCGATGCAGTGGGTTCGGCCAGTGCCGGTGTTGCGGCTAGCGTCAGCGCAAGCGCGATCAGCCGCAGCCCACTTGACTTAAAGGGATGACGGGGAGGTTTCATGGCCTCTGTCCTTTCGATGCGTGCGGGTGGGAGCCATGCGGTCTCCCACCCGGAGGCTTATTTTGCCGGCTCGATGTGCGAGATCACGTAACCTGCCTTGGCATCCTTGGTGAGGCCGAAGGTTACCGCCTGTCCAGACTTAACCCCCGACAGGATTTTCTTGTCGGCAACCTTGATGTCCATGGTCATGGCGGGCCACTGGATGGCAGGAATGGCTTCGTGGGAAATGTTCACGGAACCGGCGGCATTGTTGATCTTGTTGATGGTGCCCCTGCCGCTGGCCGCATCGGCGGCATGCAGGTTGGGAATGGCCGCCAGCATGGCGAGGGCGGCGATGAGGGGGGTCAGCGCTTTTTTCATGACGTGCTCCTTGTGCGATAGCCACCGATCGGATAAATCCGCTGGCTAGACGTTACTTTATAGCTTGAATTCGGAAAGGAAGTTCAGGAGAAGCGCGTGTGAGGGGGGCGTTGTGGTTGCTCGGGAAAGAACAGCGGAAAGTCTGTGTCAAAAGCGAATTTGAAGGAGAAGCTGGCGATATCGTTCAGGCCGACGAGCGTGGGCAGCAGAGCGGGCGCTCCGCCCAGATGGCAATAGCCGCAGTTATCGCACTGCGTCTGGGGTGTAGCGGAGGGGGTGTTCTGGTCATGCCCGCAATCATGGCCCATTTGATGGTCTTGCAACACGGCCTGAATTGCTGGAGGCGCGGTGTGATCGTGTCGGCAGAATGACATCCCGGTCGCAGCGAATCCCTGGAGCGGGAGCCACAGCAGCAGAAAACCGAGGATGAATTTGCGCAGGCAGTGCCTCATGATTTTTTGGTATTGATTTTCTTGTGTGTTTATATGTCAAGCATAGATCAAAAGAGTCCATTTCAGCAACAAAAGTTCCTGGATGCAGGCTTTATGACATTTATGTGCGGAAGGTTGCGTGCTAGAATCGATCAGGATTTTATGGAGTTCGCCAAGTGCTAGGGAAATATCTGAAATTCATCAGGGGTGGCAAGTCCGGCAGCGACAAGCCCAAAGCCGTGTCCCCCGCCTCCAGGCCTGCTGCGCCATCTTCCTCATTGGCCGGCGCCATTCCCCTGCTCGATGGTCTTCCATCCGCTGCGGACGAGGTATCGATCGACACCGGCCATATTGCTGCGGATAACGTGGTGGCCAGTATTCCGGAAATCGAAACCAACGGCCAGCGTACCAGCAGGGAAAAGCTGCGCCAGAAAATCATCGGTCGCCAGCCGGTTCTGGACCGCTCCCAGCAGATCATCGGTTACGAATTGCTGCTGCGCAGCAAAGCGCTGCCTACGGTCAAGGCGCCAGACGCGGCGTTGCGCCGGATGCAGGATGAAGCGCTGATCCGCTGCCTGGTTGATCTTGATGTCAACCGTCTGCTCGAAGACAAGCTGGCGTTTGTCGGCATTTCCCCTGCCTTGCTGGAAAGTCCATTGCTGCAGAAATTACCCAGCAAAGGGGTGGTGCTGCTGGTGTGCCCGGATCAGGAAAAGCTGGATGACAACCTGCTGATCTGCCGCGAACTCAGGGGCTTGGGCTACCAGATTGCGCTCGATGATTTTGAGGCGAAACGGGGCCTGGGGCAATTTCTTACCCTGGCGAGTTTCATCCGGGTGGACGTTGCCCGCTTCAACGCCATTGAGCTCGGCAAGCTGGCAGATCGCTTTCTGGACAAGTCTTCGCCGCAACTGCTGGCGAAAAACGTGGAGACGGATGACGATTTCGAGGCTTGCTACAAGATGCAGTTTCAATGCTTCGAGGGCAATTACTTCACCCGTTTGCGTCCCACCATGCCGCCCCGTGTCGATAGCGACCGCATTCGGGTTCTGGAACTGCTCAACAAGGTGAAAAACCAGGAAGAAATCTCGCAGCTGGAGGAAGGGTTCAAGCACGATGCGATGCTTTCCTACAAGCTGCTGCGCTACATCAACGCGCCGATTAACGGCTTTCAGCAACCGATCCGCTCCATCGCCCATGCGTTGGTGATTCTGGGTTACAAGCAACTGTATCGCTGGCTGACGCTGTTGCTGTTTACCAGCGGCAAGGCGGATCCGCGCAGCAAGGCGCTGCTGCAAAACGCGCTGGTGCGTGCGCGCATGACGGAACTGCTGGGCCAGGACAAGCTGTCGCCCGTCGAGCGCGAAGGCTTGTTTATCGTGGGAATATTTTCCTTGCTGGATGTGTTGCTGAACGTGCCGATGGAAAAAGCGCTGGAGCAGTTGCAACTGCCCGCACCGGTCATGGCGGCGCTGGCCCGTCGCGAAGGCGTCTACGCGCCATTCCTGGCGCTTGCTGTGGCGTGCGAGGAGGCGGACCAGGAGGCGATCATCGAGAATGCCGCTGCCTGCGGGCTGGATGCCAATGAAGTCAATATTGCCCAGGTAAAAGCGCTGGTTTGGGCCGAGGAAATCGACCTTTAGCCCAGTAATCCATTAGAACAAAACAGTTCCTTCCCTCTTTAAAGGGGGAAGGTTAGGATGGGGGTTGGTTCGGTGGAATGGCCACGTTTCTACCCCCTCCCTAGCACTCCCCCTGCAAGGGGGAGGGGATATTTGGCTAATGGATTATTTGGGTTTAACGCCTGGCCCGCTGTGGACTTGCTATAATTGCCCCTCTTCCCCAAGTTAGAGAACTCGTATGAACTTGCATGAATATCAGGCCAAACAGGTCTTGCGTGAATTCGGTATTGCCACGCCGCGTGGCGTCGCTATCGAGAGCGCATCCCAGGCACAAGGCGCTATTGCAGAACTGGGCGGCGATGCCTGGGTGGTGAAGGCGCAGATCCACGCCGGCGGGCGCGGCAAGGCCGGCGGGGTGAAGCTGGTGAAATCGCGCGAGGCGCTGCTGGAAGCGGTGAATGCACTGCTCGGCAAGCAGCTGGTAACTTACCAGAACGCCCCAGAAGGGCAGATGGTGTCGCGCCTGCTGATCGAGGAAACGCTGCCGATCGCGCGTGAGCTTTATCTCAGCCTGACGGTGGATCGCGAATCCGAGCGCATCGTGCTGGTGGCTTCCGGCAGCGGCGGCATGGAGATCGAGGAGATCGCCCTGACTTCGCCGGAAAAGATCCTGCGCGAGACCTGCGATCCGCTGTGGGGCTTGCAGGACTTCCAGTGCCGCGCACTGGCTTTCGGTCTGGGGCTGGAAGGCACGCAGATCGGCGAGTTCGGCAAGCTGGCCAAGGGCTTGTACAAGCTGTTCAAGGAAAGCGATTCGGCGATGGTGGAGATCAACCCGCTGATCGTCACCGCAACGGGCAGCCTGGTTGCGCTCGACTGCAAGATCGGCGTCGACGACAACGCCCTCTATCGGCGCAAGAAGCTGGCGGAGATGAGCGATCCGACCCAGATCGACCCGAAGGAGGTGGCGGCCAAGGAGTTCGACCTCAATTACATCGCTCTCGCCGGCAACATCGGCTGCATGGTCAACGGCGCCGGCCTGGCGATGGCGACCATGGACCTGATCAAACTGCACGGCGGTCAGCCAGCCAACTTCCTCGACGTCGGCGGTGGTGCCACGGCAGATACTGTGGCCAAGGCGTTCAAGATCATTCTTTCCGATGCCAACGTCAAAGCCATCCTGGTCAACATCTTCGGCGGCATCATGCGCTGCGACATCATCGCCGAGGGCATCATCACCGCAGTCAAGGAAGTCGGCGTAAAGGTGCCGGTGATCGTGCGCCTGGAAGGCACCAACGTCGAGCTCGGGCAGAAGATGCTGGCCGAGAGCGGTGTCGGCGTGATTTCCGCCAGCGACCTGACCGATGCGGCGAAGCGCGCAGTGGCGGCGGTGCAATAATTATGGAACCGCAGAGGACGCGGAGGACGCAGAGGTTTTGAACAGGTTTTTCCTCAGCGTCCTCCGCGTCCTCTGCGGTGAAAGATTTTAAGGATTCTTCTACATGAGCATTCTCGTTAACAAAAATACCAAGGTTCTGTGCCAGGGTTTCACCGGCAAGCAGGGCTCGTTCCATTCCGAGCAGGCGATTGCCTACGGCACCCAGATGGTCGGTGGCGTGACGCCGGGCAAGGGCGGGCAGGCCCACCTCGGCCTGCCGGTGTTCAACACCGTGCGCGACGCGGTGCGCGAGACCGGCGCAACGGCCTCGGTGATCTACGTGCCGCCGGCCTTCGCCGCCGACGGCATCATGGAGGCGGCGGACGCTGGCATCAAGGTCATCGTTTGTATCACCGAGGGCATCCCGGTACTCGACATGCTCAACGTCAAGGCCGCGTTGCGCTCCAGCGACGCCGTCCTGATCGGCCCTAACTGTCCTGGCATTATCACGCCGGACGAGTGCAAGATCGGCATCATGCCCGGTTTCATTCACAAGAAGGGCAAGGTCGGCGTGGTGTCGCGCTCCGGTACGCTTACTTACGAAGCCGTCTATCAGACCACCAGACTCGGGCTGGGGCAGTCCACCTGCGTCGGCATCGGCGGTGACCCGATCAAGGGGCTGGATTTCATCGACTGCCTGAAACTATTTCAGGACGACCCGGAGACCGAAGCGATCATCATGGTCGGCGAGATCGGCGGCAACCGCGAAGAAGCGGCGGCGGAATACATTAAAGCCTATGTCACCAAGCCAGTGGCCGCCTACATTGCCGGCCAGACTGCGCCGAAAGGCAAGCGCATGGGCCATGCCGGCGCGATCATCGCCGGCGGCAAGGGCCTGGCATCGGACAAGATCGCCGCGCTGGAAGCAGCCGGTGTAGTAGTGGCAAAATCGCCCGCTGGCTTGGGCGAGGCAGTGGTCGAGGCAATCAACAAAAAAGTATGAAAATCGCTATTGCCCAAATCAACTGCACGGTCGGAGATATCGCCGGCAACGTCGCGAAAATACTCGATTATGCCAATCGAGCCAAGGCGGCGGGCGCGCAGATCCTGGTGACGCCGGAGCTGTCCCTGACCGGTTATCCGCCGGAAGACCTGCTGCTGCGCGATGGATTCTACGCGGCTTGCGACCAGGCCCTGTTCGGCTTGGCACGTGAGACGCAGGGGATCGCCATGGTGATCGGCCATCCGCAGCAGGTGGATGGGCGGCGCTACAACGCCGCCTCGGTGCTGCGTGACGGCAAGGTCGTCAGCTCCTATCACAAGCAGGTATTGCCCAATCATTCCGTTTTTGACGAAGTGCGCTATTTCACGCCCGGCACCGAGCCGTGCGTTTTCGATGTTGACGGGATCAGATTCGGCATCAATATTTGCGCCGATATCTGGGAAGAGAGTGCCGCGACCTGTGCGCTCAATGCCAACGCGGATTTGTTGCTGGTCCTGAACGCCTCTCCCTACCATATGAACAAGCAGGTTTCTCGCTACCATGCGGTGCGCGAGCGGATCGGCGAGTGCGGCTTGCCGGTTTTTTACGTCAATCTGGTCGGCGGTCAGGATGAGCTGGTATTCGATGGCGCTTCATTTGTCATGGACGGCGATGGCGTGCTGGTGCACCAGCTCCCGGCATTCGAGGAGACCTTGCGCATCGTTGAACTGGAGAAGGATCAGCCGCAGCAGGGAGAGGTTGTTCCGCAACTGCCGGTCGAGGCCTCCGTTTACAAGGCTTTGTGTCTGGGTGTGCAGGATTATGTAACGAAAAACGGGTTTCCCGGCATCGTGTTGGGACTGTCCGGGGGGATCGACTCCGCGCTGACGTTGGCGATCGCGGTGGATGCGGTGGGCGCAGAGCGGGTGCGGGCGGTAATGATGCCGTCCGAGTTCACCGCCGACATGAGCGTGCAGGACGCGCGGATCATGGCGGAACGACTGCAGGTTCGCTACAGCGAGTTGCCGATCAAGCTGGCATTCGACGCTTTTCTCAGAACCCTGTCGGAAGAGTTCGACGATTTGCCGCTCGACACCACTGAAGAGAACATCCAGGCGCGCATCCGGGGAACCTTGCTGATGGCCCTGTCCAACAAATACGGTTCGATTGTTCTGACCACCGGCAACAAGAGCGAAATGGCGGTGGGCTACGCCACTTTGTACGGCGACATGGCCGGCGGATTCTCGGTATTGAAGGACGTGCCGAAAACGCTGGTGTATCGCCTGGCGCGCTACCGCAACAGCCTCGGCGAGGTGATCCCGGAGCGGGTCATCACCCGTGCGCCGTCCGCCGAACTGCGTCACGACCAGACCGATCAGGATGCGCTGCCACCGTATGAAATCCTGGATGCCATCATGGAGGCCTATGTCGAGCACGATATGTGTCCGCGTGACATCATTGCGCATGGCTATGCCGAAAAGGATGTGCGCCGCGTCGTGAAACTGATCGACAACAACGAGTTCAAGCGACGCCAGGCGCCGGTCGGAGTGCGGGTCACGCCGCGCGGATTCGGCAAGGACCGGCGCTATCCGATTACATCGAAGTATCGTCCCTGGCTGGAATAGGGATTACAACAGCGGGAGTGGAAAATGAAAAAAATCGAAGCGATTATCAAGCCATTCAAACTGGATGAAGTGCGTGAAGCACTGCATGAAATCGGCGTGACCGGCCTGACCGTGACCGAGGTAAAAGGTTTTGGCCGGCAGAAAGGACATACCGAACTCTACCGTGGCGCCGAGTACGTGGTCGACTTTCTGCCCAAGGTCAAGATCGAACTGGTGATTGCAGCCAGCCAGGTGGAGGCCGCCATCGATGCCATTATCAAGGTGGCACGCACCGGCAAGATCGGCGACGGCAAGATTTTTGTCACTAGCGTGGAGCAGGTGGTGCGCATCCGCACCGGCGAAACTGATGAAGCGGCGATCTGATGTTTTACCTTGATCTGTTCCGTTCTCTGGAACAGCATCGGGTGAGATACCTGCTGGTTGGCGGCCTTGCCGTTAACCTGCATGGTGTGCCGCGCATGACCATGGATGTGGATGTTGTGCTGGCGCTTGATTCGGCCAATTTGCATGAATTTCTGGCGGTGGTGCGGGAGCTGAAATTGAAGCCGGCTTTGCCTGTGGCGTTGGAGGATTTGCTCGATCCAGTGAAGCGTGCTGAATGGGTGGAGCACAGGAATATGGTGGCTTTTTCTTTGTGCGGCGAGGAAAGGAATGTTCCAGCAGTAGATGTTCTGATCGGCGTCGATCTGTCGTTCGAACCGGCTTATTCCCGGCGCGAGGTGCGCGACTTGGCGGGCATAGGAGTGTCTTTGGCGGCAGTGGATGATCTGATCGCTCTCAAGGAGCAGGCTGGCCGTGCACAGGACATTTCAGATATTAAGCACCTCAAGGCGGGGCGGGGCGGGAATGCCTGAACAGCTTACACAGCCTGGTGGTTTCAGTTATACCGTGAGTGCTGAGCAACTACAGGCGTTTGCCCGGATGACCGACCTCGAGAGACTGCAATGGGTCGAAGACGCGCGCCTGTTTACGCTGCTGGGGCGCACACCGCAAACCGCTGAACTTCAGGAACGGTTGCGGCGGGGCGAACGAAGTGGGCAATTGCCAGGTTAACTACCAGATTTTCCACCACGGCGTATCCGCTTTTTTCTGGATCGCGAAGAAACGGCTGTTGGGAAAGTTTTTTTGCATGATGCGCAGAGTGTCGTCGCGCAGGTCATTCATGCCGAGCGCATCGTAGGCTTTCACCATGATGGTCAGCGCCTCCTCGGTGGCGGGCGCCTGCGGGTACTGCTGCATCGCAACCTGGGCGCGGTTGACAGAGGCAATGTAAGCGCCGCGCCGGTAGTAATAGCGGGCCACGTGAACTTCATGCGAGGCGAGGGCGTTGACCAGATACTTCATCCGGGCAATGGCGTCCGGGGTGTATTTGCTGCCGGGGAAGCGGGTCGTCAGTTCCTTGAAGGATTCAAAGGCTTCGCGTGATGCTTTCGGATCGCGTTCGCTCATGTCCTGCTTGGCGAGGGGGGCAAGCGTTTCCGAGGCTTCAGCAATCTTCTCCGTCAGGGCGCCGAGGAAACCCAGGTCGTCATTGAAGTTCACCAGCCCCTTCAGGTAATAGATGTAATCCACATTGGGGTGGTTGGGGTGGAGTTTGATGAAGCGGTCGCAGGCGGCGAGGGCGGAAGCCGGCTCGTTCGCCTTGTAATAGGCGTAGGCGATTTCGATCTGGGCTTGCTGCGCATATCGGCCGTAGGGGTAGCGCGCCTCCAGTTTTTCGAAGTACTGAATGGCTTTTTCATAACCGCCGTCGGCCATTTGATCCTTGGCCTCAGCGTAGAGTTTCTGGGCCGACCAGCCCTTGGTTTCATCCTGGACTTCCGGCAGCAGTCCGCAGCCAGTTATCAATAATGCAAGAATTAACGCTAAACTAAGCCTCATGACAATATCCGATGCCCAGCAGGGCGAAAGTGGTAATCCGCCCGATTATAACCCAAATCCGGCACCCATCAACTTGACGATTCCGCCGGAGATGACCGGTTTGCGCCTCGATCAGGCCTTGCAGCAGTTGTTGCCGGATTATTCCCGCAGCCGCCTGCAAACCTGGATCAAGGACAAACGCGTGACGCTCGATGGTGAGTGCGTGGCGTCCAAACAGACGGTATGGGCTGGAGGCAAGGTCAGGGTGGAGCCGGAACTGCATCCATCCGAAACGCCGTTCTCGGCGGAAGAAATCGCCCTCGACATCGTGTATGAAGACGATGCACTGCTGGTGGTCAACAAACCTGCCGGACTGGTGGTTCACCCCGGCAGTGGCAATTGGCAGGGCACCCTTCTGAATGCCTTGCTATACCATGCGCCGCAACTCGCGTGCATTCCCCGCGCCGGCATCGTTCATCGTCTCGACAAGGACACCAGCGGCCTGCTGGTGGTAGCCAAAACCCTGACCTCGCAGACCGACCTGGTGCGCCAGCTTCAGGCCCGCAGCGTAAAGCGCGATTACCTGGCGGTGGTGCAGGGGCTGGTGTCTGGTGACGGCAAGGTAGATGCGCCGCTAGGCAGGCATCCCAGCCAGCGCGTCAAAATGGCGATAGTCCACAATGGCAAATCTGCGGTGACGCATTACACCGTGCTTGAGCACTTCGATCGCCACGCCCTGATCCGTTGCAGCCTGGAAACCGGCCGCACCCACCAGATTCGGGTACACATGCAGTCCATCGGCCATCCTTTGGTGGGCGATCCGGTTTATGGCGGCAGGCCGCTGAACTTGTCGCCGCTCCTGTCCAATGTGGTCAAGAGCCTGGGGAGACAGGCGCTGCATGCGGAAAGACTCGGGCTGATTCATCCGGTCAGCGGCGAGGTGATGGAATGGCAGGTTGACCTGCCGGAGGATATGGCTGAATTGCTGAATGTTCTACGCCATGAATGAGCTCGGGATCATTCCCGACTGGCCGGCGCCGCCCAACGTGCGCGCCTTGCAAACCACCCGGGATGGCGGGGCGAGCGTGGGTGCCTATGCTGCCCTCAACCTGGGCGACCATGTTGGTGATGATCCGGTTGCCGTGGCGCGGAACCGGGCGTTGCTGCGTGTGGCTCTCCCCTCCGATCCGCTCTGGCTGAAGCAGGTGCATGGCAATATCGTGGCAGATGCCGACCGTACGGTGGGCGTGCCGGATGCCGATGCGGCTCTGGCCCGACAGCCGGGCAAAGTTTGCGCGGTGATGACGGCGGATTGCCTGCCCCTGCTGCTTTGTGATGAAGCCGGCACGGTAGTGGCCGCCGCCCACGCCGGCTGGCGCGGGCTGGTCGGCGGTGTGGTGGAAGCCACGGTGAAGGCGATGGACGTCGCGCCGGAGCGATTGCTGGTCTGGCTAGGCCCGGCGATCGGGCCGCAGGCTTTTGAGGTGGGCGATGAGGTGCGATTGGCTTTCATGGCGCACGATCCGCAAGCTGCAAAGGCTTTTGTGCCTCGCTTTCCCCTCACTCTTCACTCCTCACCCCTTACCGTCCAGAAGTGGCTGGCGGATATCTATCTCCTGGCGCGCCAGCGCCTTTCTTTGCTTGGCGTGGAACGGGTGTATGGCGGTGGCTTGTGCACCTACACCGATGCGGTACGCTTCTATTCCTACCGCCGCGACCAGGCTACCGGGCGCATGGCTTCGCTGATCTGGCTGGTCTGATCAGGGTTATCCCGTATAATGTCGGCCTCTAGTCATTTTCAGGTTTAATCTCAGGCGTTCATGTCTACTCTGACCGGAATCATCCTTGCCAGCTTGTTCGGCGGCGTTCTCAGTATCTCTGTGGCGGCGCTGTTCGCCATGTCGGCGCGCGCCGAGTGGGTGCCGATGCTGGTCAGCTATGCCATTGGCGCTTTGCTTGGGGCGGCATTCCTGGAGATTTTGCCGCACGCCTTCGAACTGACCAAAAGCATCGAAAATACCGCCGCCACCATCCTGTTCGGCATCATGCTGTTCTTCGTGCTGGAGAAACTGGTGCTATGGCGCCATTGTCACGCCGACCACTGCGAGGCTCACGTCCCGGCCCACGATCACGGTCACGATCATGGCCGCAGCGGCCTGATGATCATGGTCGGCGATACCTTCCACAACTTTGTCGATGGCATCATCATTGCCGCTGCGTTCATGGCCGATTTCCAGATCGGCGTAGTGACTGCGCTGGCCATCATCGCGCATGAAATCCCGCAGGAGGTGGGCGATTGCCTGATCCTGCTTCATTCCGGCTACAGCAAGAAGCAGGCGTTCCTGCTCAATCTGCTGTCCAGTCTGGCGACTGTAGTGGGCGGCGTGCTCGCCTACTTCATGCTGCAATCGATGCACGAGTGGATTCCGTTCTGCCTCGGTATTGCTGCGGCGAGCATGATCTATGTCGCAGTGGCGGACCTGATTCCGGGCCTGCACAAGCGTCCGGAGCTGCGCGACACGCTGCAGCAGGCGTTACTGATCGGACTGGGTATCGGCTCGGTCTGGCTGACCAAGGTGCTCCTGGGCAGCCATGCGTGAGCGCCTGATCTGTTTCAGGGTGATATAAAACACGATGGACAGAGGCAGCAGGCCGTAAAAAATGAAAGTCAGCGCGCCGGCAATGAAACTTTTTGCCGTCACGGCCATCAAGAGTACGACGTAGGCCCAGCCGATTGCGATGATGTAAAGGTACATGGGCGACAGTATAAACTTTTTTCTACTCACCGCAGAGGATGTAGAGGAAAGCGTAGGCTATCCAGCGCGGGTTCCTTATTTGCTGACCTCGCGAAGCGAGAACGTGGCAGCGGAGGGCCCCTTTATGGGGCTGTCCGGTGTCGAGTTGTAGCTCCCTCTCTCACCCCGGATGCGCTACACTATGGCAGCGAGCGGGGCAGTATGCGTTACCGTTGTAGCTCCCTCTCTCACCCCGGATGCGCTACACTATGCATACCCTGATAGTCGGCGTCACCCAAGTTGTAGCTCCCTCTCTCACCCCGGATGCGCTACACTGATGTACTCGGTGGTATTACCACCGCCGAAGTTGTAGCTCCCTCTCTCACCCCGGATGCGCTACACTAAATTGGTCCATCGGGCATCCCGGATATAGGTTGTAGCTCCCTCTCTCACCCCGGATGCGCTACACTGAAACAACAACAGCCGACGCGATCTCGTCGGTTGTAGCTCCCTCTCTCACCCCGGATGCGCTACACTGAGATTAAAAATGACACCGGAACAATTAAAGTTGTAGCTCCCTCTCTCACCCCGGATGCGCTACACTATCAGCAGCGTGCTCGAATCCGCCAAGGCCGTTGTAGCTCCCTCTCTCACCCCGGATGCGCTACACTTTTTATTAAACACAGGGTTTAGACTTTTTAGTTGTAGCTCCCTCTCTCACCCCGGATGCGCTACACTCGATTCCATGAGCTACTCAGCCTGCTATGCGTTGTAGCTCCCTCTCTCACCCCGGATGCGCTACACTTTCACGGCCATTGCGGTCACCGCCGCACCCGTTGTAGCTCCCTCTCTCACCCCGGATGCGCTACACTCTCGCCTCCTGGGGCGGTATCGTGAATTTTGTTGTAGCTCCCTCTCTCACCCCGGATGCGCTACACTTTGATCCCGTCCGGCAACGCCACCAGATCGGTTGTAGCTCCCTCTCTCACCCCGGATGCGCTACACTTGGATAGCCTCACGGGCTTCCACATCGAAGGTTGTAGCTCCCTCTCTCACCCCGGATGCGCTACACTGAAGCCGTTAATGACCGAGAGATCATCTCTGTTGTAGCTCCCTCTCTCACCCCGGATGCGCTACACTGCAAACAAGTGAGGCTATTATAATAAAAGCGTTGTAGCTCCCTCTCTCACCCCGGATGCGCTACACTTGCACCTTTATCCGCCTTTGCGGTATTGTCGTTGTAGCTCCCTCTCTCACCCCGGATGCGCTACACTCGAAGATGCGCAGCGCTCAAACTCTCCTCGGTTGTAGCTCCCTCTCTCACCCCGGATGCGCTACACTCCGGACGATACCAACCGCGACGTGAAAGGGGTTGTAGCTCCCTCTCTCACCCCGGATGCGCTACACTTTGCCGTTGGTCGAGGAGAACTCCTGGGTTGTTGTAGCTCCCTCTCTCACCCCGGATGCGCTACACTCGCATCCAGGTACGCATGGATCGCATTGGCGTTGTAGCTCCCTCTCTCACCCCGGATGCGCTACACTACATGGCTTGAGACAACCAATGATTACTGGGTTGTAGCTCCCTCTCTCACCCCGGATGCGCTACACTAGGCCGAATTCATGGGCAAGAAACGCACGGGTTGTAGCTCCCTCTCTCACCCCGGATGCGCTACACTGAGATAACACAGCTAGTGTACCGAACGAGGGTTGTAGCTCCCTCTCTCACCCCGGATGCGCTACACTCAAAGGGGATTGCATGAGCGACGGACGGCAGTTGTAGCTCCCTCTCTCACCCCGGATGCGCTACACTCAAGAAGGTTGCGGAGTATTCGCTGTAATGGTTGTAGCTCCCTCTCTCACCCCGGATGCGCTACACTTTGCAGAACTCAGGGAGAGCAACAAACCTGGTTGTAGCTCCCTCTCTCACCCCGGATGCGCTACACTAGGGGCAGAAGCTGTCACCGTGCCACCCACGTTGTAGCTCCCTCTCTCACCCCGGATGCGCTACACTGCGTAATTATGGCGATGATTCACGGGGAGCGTTGTAGCTCCCTCTCTCACCCCGGATGCGCTACACTGGTAGGAATGAATTTGAACGAACGAATTGGGTTGTAGCTCCCTCTCTCACCCCGGATGCGCTACACTTGTCCATGCGAGCGGCTTCAAAGAACAGGTGTTGTAGCTCCCTCTCTCACCCCGGATGCGCTACACTGATTTCGAGGCCGACTTCTTCGCCAACAGCGTTGTAGCTCCCTCTCTCACCCCGGATGCGCTACACTAGCCCTCACGCAAACGCCCGCCCAGCCTAAACTGGGCGGGCGTTCTGCTTGAAAAATCCATGTTCAGAACAGCAGCATCTGATTTATCTTGATGGCTTTTTCCTGAAAAAGCGGCAGGCCGACGAGTAGTTTCATGCCGGCGAATTGTTTTTCGGTGACGGACAGGCAGCGCACCGAGCCGGCTGACGGAAGGTTGTCCACCAGGCGTTTGTAATGTTTCTCCAGCGCGTCGTTGCCGTTCAGGATGCGCCCGTATATCGAGAACTGGATCATGTCGTAGCCGTCGTTGATGAGGAAGCGTCGGAAAACCGTGTAAGCGCGGCGCTCTGCCTTGGTGACGACAGGGAGATCGAAGAATACGAGCAGGCGCATGAATCGTCTCGTCTCTGTGCTCATGGTTTATCCCTTCATTCCGGGCTTGACCCGGAATCCAGGGATTTGATTAAAAATGGATTCCCGCCTGCGCGGGAATGACGGCATGGAGCCACTCGACGTTTGCCCATGGTTCAGCATTCCAATCGGTGTTGTTCCAGTCCGATGATGCTCGGCAGTTCCAGTAAGGTTTCGCTGCCGCCGTCGTAGATGCGGGCAAGGCTTTCTATCATGTGCTCGATGGCGGAAAGCACGGACATCTTGCCGCGCGGCATACCCACATCCACATTGAGCAGGCTCACCAGCGCGGCCTTGTCCTCGGGGCGCAATTCACCGTCGTCTTTCGGCATCATTTTGTGAGCGAACAAATCCACCAGTGGGCGGAAAGGTTCGATCACGTCATCGGCGAGATTGAAGGCATTCTGTTCGCTGGCATGGAACAAGCCGATGGAAGGCATCAGCCCATGCGCCACCAGCCCGCGCGCAATCGTGCCGCGTAGCACTGCATAGCCGTAATCCAGCGCGGCATTGGCGAAGCGTGCCTGATCGCGGCGGAAATCCTTGCCGAAGAGTTGCGTGAAATAGAAAAAGGCCGCCTGTCCCTCCAGATTGCCCGCATCGCCGGAACGCACTCGCCGTGCGTAGGAATCCAGCCGGTCTGCGCTATCGCGTCCTGCCATGCGCAGGCAGGCGGCTTGGTTGGCAATTTTCTTGCGCACGATGGTTGCCCAGGTTTGCTTGGCGACGGGGCGCGGTAAATCCAGTTGCAGGCGCAGCCAGCGCGTGGCGCGCGAGTGCGACAGAAAAGGCAGGAATACGCCGCTGGGGTGGTGCGTGTCGCCCGTGGCGAACAGGCTGATGCCATATTCGCCGCAGGCCGAAAGCACCGGATGGGTGAGGGTGATTTCACGGTGATTGAGCACGATCACCGCGATGTCCTCGAATGGCACGAAGGCGGTCTGCTCCTGTTCCACCGCCAGCCGGAACTGTTCGCGCCGCAGCTTGGCGGGACGGGAAATGACGACGCTACGCCAGGTCACGGCGTTGCTCCGGCGGAGCGGGGTAGACGTTGCCAAGTACGTCTACATTGAATTTTTCGACATTCAGCGCGGTTTTGACGCCAATGCTCTCTATCATTCCGGCCTTGCCTATATTTTGATTCCGGTCATGTGACCAGACGTTAATAGCGCCGGTTGAACGATTGCAGCTTGCGTAATAGCCACGATGGGATTCTTTCTTCAACGTGACACACACCAGATCGTTGGGATATACCGAGAAACAAAAGTCGAAACTGTCATCAATCAGCGTCCATTCCTCTTCATCCTTGAATGCCACAACCGCCCGGTTCGGCAAACCTGTCACGCGGTGATGCACGTATGCTGGCACCAGATGGAACTTGCCCGCCTTGGCAAACACATCCACGCGCAGCATGGTGTCGTTTTTGGCGATGCCGCCGCGAATCGGAATGCCGGAGAGCTTGTCGATCACCATCGTCACCGTACGCACGACCGGGCCGGTGGGATTGCCGTTCTTGTCCGGCTTGCGCGGCAGGGCGCGCAGGCGTCCGATTTCGGCCTGCTCTTCGGCGGTCAGGGGGCGCTTGTCTTTTCCGCGCCCGGCGCTGGCTTCGATTTCCTTGGCGCGCTTTTCCCGTTCGTCGCGCTTCTGAAGCCAATCGCGCAGCGCCGCATAAAGTTTTTCATTGCGGTGCGGGTCGATCAGTTTGTCCACATCGGCGGGCTTGAGGCTGGTGACAGCGACTTTTTGGGTGACGCCGCCTTGCGTTTTCAGGCTTTCCGGTTGGGCATAGATGGTTTCCTTGTGCGCCGCGCCACTGTTGCGTCGTTGCGGGGCGCGCGAGACGAACAGCGGGTGCAATCCTTCCAGTGCTTCCGGCGGGTAGGTGCCCAGCCTTTCCATTTCGGTGCGCAATAGCGCGAGGTCGTCAATTTTCAGGCGTGCTTCGAGCTCGTGGCGGAAATTATCCCAAGGACTTGGGAAGTGCTGCTCCAACCGGTCTAACATGGCCGGATTGGCGATCTCGCCGGTTTCCATATCCACGAAGCCTTCGCGCACCTTTTCGAGTTCCTTGCGCCGCGAGTAATCGGACAGGCGCTTGACCATGCCGTGGCTACACGCAGCGACGACAGCGGCATCCAGCGCGTGATGGCGGTCGCTGTCGCCGCGCACTTTTACCAGTCCCCAGCGGGCGCGCAGGAAGGCGGTCATCTGGCCGCTGAGTACCACGCAGCGCTTGGCCTCGCTGTCCTCGTGCAGTTGCAGGTATTGCTCGACGTAATTCTTGAAGAAGCGGCAGATGTAGCGCGTGTCGTTGAGGTTGCGTTCCATGAAATCCCGCGCTTCTTTTTCGCCGAAATCTTTCTTGAGTAGGCGGTTACGCTTGGCTTGCCGATAGGTCTTGTTGGTGTTGACGAAATTCTCAAACTGCCGCCAGCGTTCGCTGTTTTCCTTGCCGCCCAGATATTCATAGGGCGTCATGTTGCCCTTGTTGCGGTTCTCGCGTGCCAGCACCAGCACCCGGTTGTTCTTGCTGTAGTCGAAACTGCGCGAGCGGGGCAAGGCGTGATCTATTTCGACATAGCCCTGCTCGAATAACCGGTTGATGTCCATCGCATCCAGCGAGTAGGCGCACTTGCCCTGCTGTTCGCGGTAGAGCTGGAATTTATCGAAATCCTTGCTTTTGACTGTGCCGACAATGCTGAACTCGCTGGCGAAAATGGCTTTGTCCTTGTCGTTGCGTTCGCGGAATTCATCCTGTGCTTTTTTGACTTCCTTGCGCTCATCGAATGGGCGCGACAGATCCCGTGCCATTTCGATATGCACTTCATGCGGTGAGCCGTATGTTTTGATGAGCGCATTCACCACCTTGCGCGCCTGATTAAGCGCGCGCAGCACCACTGGGTTGCGCGGGATGTCCATATCCTCGTTGAATTTCAGGCGGCCATCTTTGTCACGCCCGGAATAAAATGGTGGCAGGTATTTGTGTTCGCCCTCGCCGATTTTGTGCAACTGGCTGTGGTGGTAGCCCGCCCGCAGGCAGGCTTCGTCGTAGCGCAGGCCGGTTTCCATGTGCGGAACAATCTTGCGTAGCGCCTTGAGCGAAAGGGCGTGAAATTTTGAGAAGGCGGTATTAGACATATCCAATATCGCCTTACGCGTTTTGTCTGCGTTTGGTAGCGGCAATTTGTCCAGTTCAGCCTCTATTTCCTCGCCGTCCTTGTACACGCTCAACACCCAGGCAATCTGGTCGAGCAGTTCTGGCTTGCCATCCAGCGCCGCAACCGAGATTTGCTGCCATTCTGCTTCTAGTTCGGCGTCCTTGAGCGTTTTGCGCAGGGTTTGCCAGGCCGGGAGCTTGACGAGCCTTTCGGCTTCCGGGTCTTTAGCTTTTTCCGCTTCTTCCTGTCGCTTGCTGGGGTAGGACAATCCAGCAAAGCGGAACGAATCCGGCAAATACCCACTTTTTACCAATGCACTGCGCAATTGCTTGTAGGTGAGGTCGCTTGCGAGGCTGTAAGGAAGCGGTAGGGCGGCGTGCCGCTCTTGCTCGTTCAACGGACGGGTTTCGCCATCCATCACGATGCGCAGGTTGTTGAGGCGGGTCAGCCAGACGTGGCGTTCGGCGGTGAAGCTGGCTTTGGGCGCGCGGTATTCCTCTTTCTCGAAGGTGCAATGCCCCAGCATCTTCAATAGGTCTTTGCCCGCCAACGCGGGCTTTTGCGCCCAGAACAGCCCGCTTTTCTTGTCGCCGTTGCCGAGAATGGCGGTTTCCAGTTCCGCGCCTGCGTGGAGATTGCCGAGTTCGCGTTGGCGCTGAAACAGCTTTTTCGCTTCCTCGTTGAGCAGCTCGCGGGACAGTGCCTTGCTGTAATCGCCACGCTTGTTGCGCTGCGCATCGGGAAATTCATGAATGACCATCTCGGCGGCGGTGCGGTAGTTTTTCTCCTGCATCAGCTTCTTGGTGCCCGCCAGACCTTTTTTGACTGCGCCGCCTTCGCCTTTGCTGTCGCCTTCTGCCGCCTTTTCCTCGGCGCGGCTGATCCAGTGGAAGCCGCGATGCTTGCACAGATGGTAGATCACGCGTGCCCATTCCTCGTCGCTCAGGAGACGGTCGAGCGCTTCGACGCGCAGTTGCCATAACGATAGGGAGAATGGCTGCTGTTTCTTGAAAAAGTTGGCGTCGGCGATCAGGCCTTCGCGCTTGAGTTGTCGCGACAATTTAGTCAGCCGCCACGCACGGCGGCGAAGACGACGGCGTAACAGGCGTGCCATGCGGCGCGCCAGGTTGAGCGATTCGCCTTCCTTGGCAGTTTCCGCCTTGTCGAAACAGCGCACGCCAAGGTCAATGATGCGGTTCTCGTCCAGTACCGCCCATCCAACCGAGGCGATGCCGATGTCCAGCCCAAAAGTCAGCGGCCCAAAATTATTCTGCTTGCCTGCCATGCTTGTCTCCCTGATAATGCAGTTGTTGTAGCTCATCCGGGGTGAGAGCCGTTGCTACAATAAAGAATCGAAAGATTCTGTATCCAAAAGCCCGGTGGGGAAACCCACCGGGCTTTTCATTTTATGTGGATGGAATAGAAGAATACGCTCTTATTTGATATGACGGCAACAACAGTTGGATTTTGAATCCAGTTCGGCCTTGGTTGTGGCAAATATCGAGAATACCGGCTTCTGGACACGTTTCTATCACGGAGTCTGGAATCCCATAAAACTCACCCCGTGATTGACCACTGAAATTATTGTGGATACAATTAATCATGAGAATTACCTTCGATCCGAAGAAAAACACAGACAATATTCGTGACAGGCAATTGCCGTTCGATTATGTCGCGGAACTGGAATGGTCGAGTGCAGTAGTTGTCGAAAATGTTCGTAAAGATTACGGTGAACGCCGATTTCGTGTTTTTGGATATATCGAAGATCGCCTTTATGCGGTCGTTTTTACGCCACGCGAAGATGCTGTTCATGTAATCAGTTTCAGGAAGGCCAACAGTCGAGAGGTGAAAAGATATGGCTAAATTAGCTAAGCGTCCAACCTCCCCCGAAATGGTGGACGATGATAATCCGGAATGGACGGAAGAAGATTTTGCCAAGGCTCGTCCTGCCACGGAGGTGTTGAGTGAGATATTCCCCGAAACGGTTGCAGCGGCCATGCTTAAGCCGCGTGGCAGGCCGCGCAAGGCAGTAACCAAATCGCCGGTCAATATTCGCCTGTCTCCTGATGTGGTCGAGGCATTTCGAGCAACAGGACGTGGCTGGCAGACTCGTGTCGATGAAGCATTGAAGGACTGGCTCAAGTCTCACAAGCCAATGCCGCACAATTGATGTGGGCAGGGTGTCACAATGATTGCAGCTTGTACAATCGTTCATAAGCGTACTGTTGTCACCAGAAATGTCCGAGATTTCGAGCGCTTTGATGTGCCGTTGTTCAATCCATTCGGGGACTACATCCCCACGTAAAGTAAATTATGTCAAAGCCAAAAACGATAGGTATGGTTTCCCTGGGCTGCCCCAAGGCACTGGTGGATTCGGAACAGATCCTCACCCGGTTGCGGGCCGAGGGTTACGTTATTTCGCCCAGCTATGAAGGCGCCGACCTGGTGGTGGTCAACACCTGCGGCTTCATCGACGCTGCCGTGGCTGAGTCTCTCGATGCCATCGGCGAGGCGCTCAAGGAAAACGGCAAAGTGATCGTTACCGGCTGCCTCGGCGCCAAGTCCGACGTGGTATTGGAAGCGCATCCCCAGGTTCTGGCGGTGACCGGCCCGCACGCCGCAGCCGAGGTGATGGCGGCGGTACACCAACACCTGCCGCAGCCGCACGACCCGTTCGAAAGTTTGATTCCGCCGCAGGGTATCAAGCTCACGCCGAAGCATTATGCCTACCTGAAGATTTCCGAAGGCTGCAATCACCGTTGTTCCTTCTGCATCATTCCGTCGCTGCGCGGCGACCTGGTCAGCAGGCCTGTAGGCGAGGTGATGCAGGAGGCGGAAAACCTGGTCAAGGCCGGCGTCAAGGAGTTGCTGGTGATTTCCCAGGACACCAGCGCCTACGGTGTCGATGTCAAATATCGCAGCGGCTTCTGGGGTGGCCGCCCGCTACGCACCCGGATGACCGAATTGGCTAGCGCTTTGGGCGAACTCGGCGTGTGGGTGCGGCTGCATTACGTCTACCCTTATCCCCATGTCGACGAAGTCATTCCGCTGATGGCGCAGGGCAAGATCCTGCCGTACCTGGATGTGCCGCTCCAGCATGCCAGCCCGCGCATTCTCAAGGCGATGAAGCGCCCTGGCAATATCGAGGGCACCCTGGCCCGGATTCACGGCTGGCGCGAGGTGTGCCCGGAAATTACGATCCGTAGCACCTTCATCGCCGGCTTCCCCGGCGAGACCGAGGCCGATTTCGAATTGCTGCTGGATTTCCTGCGCGAGGCGCGGCTCGACCGCGTGGGCTGCTTCGCCTACTCGGCGGTGGAAGGGGCGACGGCCAACGCGCTGCCCGGCGCCGTGCCGGAGGAAGTGAAACAGGAGCGCGTGGCGCGGCTGATGGAACTGCAGGAAGAAATCAGCGCGGCCAAACTGGAGCGCAAGATCGGCCAGACTTTCACCGTGCTGGTGGACGAAGTGGACGAGGAGGGCGCGGTCGCTCGCAGTGCGGCGGATGCGCCCGAAATCGACGGCCTGGTCTATATCGAGGAGGCGGGCAATCTGAAATCCGGCGATTTCGTCGAAGTGGAAATCACCGACGCCGATGCCCACGATCTGTGGGCAAGGCGCAGCTAGCCTTTCTATTCCGAGATTCGGTTGCGCCCATTCTGTTTTGCCCGGTAGAGCGCTTCGTCAGCTGCTGCGATCAGGGCTTCCAGCGTACTCCTGCCTTGCATTGTCGCCAGCCCCAGCGAGATGGTGATGGTAGGCAGTTTCTCCCCGTCCGGCGACAGTATCTCGGTTTTTTCTGCTCCGATGCGGAGGCGCTCAGCAACGGCAACGGCTTGAGCCATGTTGGTGCCGGGCAGCAGCACGGCAAATTCTTCGCCGCCATAGCGGGCGACAAGATCGTTCGGACGGATGTGGCTGGCGAGGGTCTTGCCCAAGGCGCGTAGTGCGCGGTCGCCGCCAAGATGCCCCTGGCTGTCGTTGTAGAGTTTGAAATGGTCGATATCCAGCATGATCAGGGTGGCGTCCTCGCCACCTTCCGCGCAGCGTGCGATTTGGCGCGCAAAGGTTTCGTCGAGCCAGCGGCGGTTGTGCAGGCCGGTCAGTGCGTCAACGCTGGCGTCGTGCTGAAATTCCCTTTGCAGCCTGAGGCTGTTCCGGATGACTTCGTTATCGTGCCCAACCCTGCGGGTCAGAATGTGCAGCAAGTTGATGGCGATGGTGTGGGAGATCGCAATCAGCCGCCACAAAGTATCGTGGCCAAGTGCCAGCAGATGGCTGTCCAGGTCGGCTACTACGTGAGCGGATGGAGGGGTGTCATTGATGATGGACATCTCTCCAACGCATTCCCCGGCATTAAGATGCACCAGAGGCGGGCGGTTTATGCCGTCAATATGGACGCCAAGGCGTCCGGACAGGATGAGGTAAACCTTGTCGTTAGGCTGATCCGGGGAAAGCAGCACACCTCCTTTCGCCAGTTCAATTATCAGGCAATCGGCCAGTAAATGTTCGATCGATTCAAGGCTGACCCCCTGAAAAAGCTGGAGTTCGGAGAACCGGTTGGTTGTTGGCTCCGGTGCGTACGCATTCTGGTTGTTGTCATCCATCCAATGTTCCCCGCCTCAAATATTTAGAAACTGGTTTATCATCCTTAATCAGGATGTGATTGTAACTGCGGGAACAAATGACAATTAAACTTTTTCTTCTTCTGTGGGGCTTGCTGGGTGCTGTGCCGGCAATCTCGGTTGCGGCACCCACCACCTTCGAGCCGGTGATCGGCGGCGCGCTGTTGTGCAACGACCAGATCGATCCCGTTTACTTCAAGGATTACCTGATCCGTTTCTTCAAGCAACCATACAAGACCGAAGGTGAAGCCTACTGGTTCAAGCCGGATCCGTCGCAGAGGCTTTATGGCCTTGAACTGGTGGATATTTACGTCAGCACGGAGAGCAGCCGTTACGCCTTTCTGGGCGTGATATTCAAGGAAAAACTCGATGCCGCCAGGAAAAATATGCTGGAGATACGAGGTGTCGCTTACCTGCCGTTTTCGGGTGAAACCGTGCTACGGTCGGCGCAGGGCAGTTTCCTGATCGAGTACGACAAGACCAAAACCAAGCTGTACTGTGTGAAACATAAGCAATAATAACAAGCGCCTTTCTCGTTTGCTCCCTCTCCCGCTTGCGGGAGGGTTGGGGAGAGGGAGGTTTCCTCGTGGGCACAAAAAACGTGCCCACCGGTTTTATTCCTTTGGCTTGTTGCCCTTCAGGCTGGACCGGGTAATTGGCACAACCTTGGCTTTTTTCGGATCGTCGCTGAAGTGGGGCCTTTCCTCGGCGATGCCAGCCTCTTTGGCCAGTTCCATTTCTCTTGCCGAAATCAGCGCAAAGCAGGCCTTGATATCTTCGATGGTCTGCTGTGACAGGGCATGATGCATGCCGGGTTGTGGCGTGGTGTCCTTGACGACGCTTGCCAGCACTTTGCGCATTACGCGCAGGACGCGCTGTTCCATCGAGATTTCATTGTTGTTGCCGGTCATTTCTGTTCATCCTTGTTTTCGTTGCTGGAGGCGCCCTTGAGGAACTCATCGAACTCGCCCATGGAGATTTCTTCTACTTGCAAATCGTTTACTGCCAAGTGTGGGGGAAGGTGATAAAGACTGTCCTGTTCCAGAGGTTCCCCCACGGTTTTTGCCTGTTCCAGTAAAGCGGCCTGCTCCGTTTCTGAAGCCGGATTCTGGTCCTGCGGATAGTGCGGCTGCTCGTCGAATTCGTAATCGGCCTGTTCCGGGCCGGGAATTTCGCTGTAGTCCGTCTTGAAGCGCCAGAACACCGCAGGCACTTCGATCGATAAGCCATCCCGAATAAACTTCCTGATTTGAATTTCGATAATATTGGAAAAACGCAGCTTCTTTTGCGGCGCGACCTGAATCAAGATCACCGGTTGCTCATCATAGGCAATGGTGTAGACCTTGAAATTCTCAACGCCTCGAACCTCAAGGAAATGGTAAACCGCCTGGTTGATGGCCTGGAGCCTGTCCCGGTTAAGGGGGGCGCTTTCCTTCTTCTTTTTGAGGAACGGGAAAAAAGCCCCGACTGCAAGCACGGGCGGAAAGCCATGCGTGAGGTCGAGCAGAGGCGCAAAATCAAGTGGGTTCATTTTGGGGTATTAAATCGCACGGCACTCATGATGATGAATACGGCACAAATTTTCAACCATTACCGACAACTTCGTAGCCGGCATCCTGAATCGCTGTCGTGAACTGGTCGATGCCGACCTTGGCGGCATCGTAACTGATTGCAACCTGCCCGTTGTCCAGGGTGATATCCACGCCGGCAACGCCGGGGATCGGTTCCAGCACGTTCTTGACGCTCTTCACGCAGCCCATGCAGGTCATGCCTTTGACAGTCAGGGTGATGTTTTCCATCTTCACTTCTCCTTCAATAAAAGCCTTTGCCACAGAGGGCACGGCTATGCAGGTCGGGCACCCGTGCCCGACAAATCTAAAATGAAATACCACTGGTGACCCAACGTTGGCCGCCGAGTCGATTTTAATTGATTGAAGGAACTAAGATATTTCATGGTTAAGTCTGGTCTCGATTTGAACTTGGCACGTA
>Ga0080064_1000301_pt1 | contig 142490 bp, 118 predicted proteins | sample Subgrocontami54m_FD_69260 | JGI IMG/M metagenome (GOLD analysis project Ga0080064, IMG submission 69260) | Subsurface groundwater microbial communities from S. Glens Falls, New York, USA - GMW46 contaminated, 5.4 m (SPADES assembly) (version 2) ...
TGGCCAACTGGCAGGTGTGGCGGTGGCGGGCCGGGTGGAGCATGCCGTCCTGGCAGACACTGACCCCACGAGTCGGGGGATCGCTCGGGAAGGTGCTCTGCTCCGGGAAGCGGCCGCAGGAGCGGAGCAGATCGGTGAACTGGGGACACAGCTGCGCAAACATCTCTGGGCCCACGCGCTGGAAGAAGGAGCGCAAGCCGGAGGCGGAGGGGGTCTCCCGGTCGCGGAAGCCGAGCAGCCGCCGCCACCCAGCCCCATGGGTGTCGCTGCGAAGCAAGCGGGCGAGGGCGCGCCAGCTGAGCTGGAGCTCGAGCCGGAGGCAGACGGCGAGAAAGAGTGACACCGGATGGAACGGGATCTGGCCTTTGCCACTCAGCTTGTAGATGTGAGCCAACGCCCGCTCCAGCGCGGAGAAATCGATTAAGCGGAGCGCGATCTCGAACTCGCTTGCCTGGTCCAGGCCGGACGAGTCAAGGCTCGTCGGGTCCGGCGGCTGGTAGCTGGAGCGGTAGCGGGGCTTGGGCGAGGCCGGCAGCTCCGGATCCACCGGGAAGGACAGAGGCCCCTCGCCGGTGAGTGCGCCAATACTCCAGGTTGCCACGAGGTCTGGCTGCTGGGCGCGCTTTGCAGCTGCAGTTGGCAGCAGCGTCGTGCTCATCGCTGCCTCCGCGCGCGTGCCCGACGCTGCTGCCGCCCCAGGGTGGCCTGATACTCCCGGCGCGTCAGGCGGCCGGTGAGCTGCCGGAGCGGGAGCGAGTGACTGGGATGGGCAAGCCGCTCGAGCGCGGCGCCGTAGAGCTGGTGGGCGCGCTGCTTGGTCCGCCCGAGCCGGGCGCCGATCGCGGCGAAGGGTTCCGGCTGCATGCCCTCGAGCCCGACGTGGGCGATGACCACTTCAGCGAGCGGGGCCGGGAGTGCTCGGACGGCCAGCCGGACCGCCGCCACAACGGCCGCCGCGTGGAGCAACTCGCCCGGATCCCCGTCGTCACCCCCCACCTCGAGGTGCTGTGGGATCCCTCGACCGGTCGCCTGCTCACGAGCGACCGCTGCCCAGACTGCGCGCGCGATGGCCGGGACGGCATAGGTACTGAACGTCGTGCCACGGGCTGGGTCATAGCGGCGCAGAGCCTGCCAGAGACCGATCCGCCCCTCATGGAGCGCATCTCCAAAGGAGAGCGGGCCAAGCCATTGGCGCCGCACCACCCAGTGGACCAGGCCCTCGTGTTGGGCGAGGAGCACTGCCTCGGAGACACCACCTCCTTTGCAGCTCGGGGTCCCTCCTTGGGTAGACTCCCACATAGCAATACCTCCTGCGGCAGGACTTGCCCGGTCCCTGGGCCGCTAGGAGGTATTGTTATGTCTTCTTCAGTTCAACCGGCTAGGATGCACCTTTCGGGGTTGGTCCTCGTCCGTCTCACCCGCTGCGCAGGCCCTTGACTGAGCCCGATTGACTGAGAAGGAGGTCGTCAGTACACTCCAGCCCTGCAGGATGCGGGCGTGGAGGTGAAGCCTGGATCGGTCTACGGCCGGGGGCTCCCTCCCCGCAGGTCAGTCCGCTCAGGCAGGGGCGGCGGTCCATGCGGAGCTCTTGGCCAGAGTAGAGCTATTCGCCGGTCTTGATCGCCTGGTCATCGCTCAGGTCGCGGCCTATCTCGAACCGCTGGTGGTGGAGCAAGGCGTGGTGCTCTTCTCCCAGGGGGACGCTGCAGACTCACTCTACATCGTCGCCAGCGGCGAGCTAGGCGTCTTCACCCGCGGCAATTCCGCGCCGACGGAGACCCGCCTCAACACGCTCTTCGCCGGTGATTCCGTCGGCGAGATGGCGATGCTTACGGGAGAGCAGCGGTCGGCGAGCATCCGTGCCTTGAGCCGAAGTACCGTCCTGCGTCTCGCCCGCGAGCCTTTTCTCGAGGTCGTCGCGGCGCACCCGCCGGTGGCTCAGGCCGTGATCTCGGTGTTGAGTATGCACCTCCGAGTTGCCGATAAGGCACGCCTCGAGAGCGATACGCATACGCAGCACACTGTGGATGCGATTCTCGCCGAGCTCGATCCGGATGCGCGCACACGTGTGCTCGAGGCGAGTCTGCTTCCCGAGCGCTCACCCGAAGCGCTAGTCACCCTCTTTGGGGCGTCCGCCGAGGAGGTTGCCGCCAACCTGGCCAAGCTCGGCATCCGGATGGGTCAGGCCTCGTCAGCAGTCCAGCGGATCCTGATGGAGCGGCTGACCGGGGATGTGGGGCCGGAGGAGCTGAAGCGATTGTCGTCACACGCTGCCGAAGTGTTGGCGGCCGGCCGGTGCTGGGACGAGGCGCTCGCCATCGTTGCGGCTCTTGGCGAGCATCGGCAGCTGGCGGCCACGCTCGGTCGGGCGCTGCGAAGCGTTCCACCCTTGCCAGCGGAGCGGGCAGCGCGGTGGCTCGATCGCCTCCCCATCGAAGACGCTTCTGACGACGTAGAGGTTGCCCTGGCGAGTGCCGCCCGTGCGGAAGAACGTGGGGACATCGGTGGCGCCACGGCCTTGCTCCAGCGTGCGCTGGGTCAGGCGCTCTTGTTCGGCGATGCAGCCACGGGTCAACGTCTCACGAGCGCAATCGCACGGGTCTCTCGTGACGAGGATGAGCCGGTCTCCCCTATGGATGTTGCACCGGAGCGTGAGGGGCGTCCCGGTGCACGACGAGGGATCGCCGGTGTCGCCGCCGCTCTAGCTCTGACGATCGCTGCGGCGGCGGTCCCGGCCGGCTCCCCCCAAATCTCGTTCCTTCTGCTTCTCGGAGCGGCTCTCAGTCTGTGGAGCAGCCGCCTATTCCCCCATTTCGCTGTGAGCCTCCTCTTGGCCGCCGCCTGGATCATCTGGGGGATAGCCAATCCAAGTCAAGCGGTGGCTGGATTTGCGTCCATGGACTGGATCTTCGTCCTGGCCGTTCTCGCCATCGCCGTCGCCATCGAGCAATCGGGCCTGCTCTTTCGAGCCGGGCTGCTCTTGACGCGTCGGATGCCGCGTCGGCTCGTCTGGCAAGGGGGGACGCTGCTGCTCACGGGGCTTCTTCTCTCTCCGCTCCTGCCGGAGGAGCGTGGCCGGGCCGCGCTCACCGGTCCCCTCGCGCTCACTCTGGCGCAGGCCGCGCGCCTCCGCAACAACTCGGCGGCGGCCGCTGCCCTCGGATTGGCGGCGTGGATTGGATCTGCGCCGCTCTCGTTCGCCGCGCTCAACGCGTCTTCCGTAAGCTTGCTCGCTTGGGGCCTGCTCCCCGCTCCAAGCCGCCAGCAGTTCGACTGGCTCTCGTGGCTGCTCGCCGCCTTGCCACTCGTGGTGATCCTCGCGGTGGGTGCGTTTGTTGCCGCCTGGGTTGTCTTGCGGCCGGATTGGCACGAGGCCCCCTCCCGAGAGGGCCTGGACCTACAGCTGGCGGTTCTTGGACCGCTCTCCAGGCGCGAGATGGGCATGATCCTCGTGCTCGTCGTCATGGTTGCCGGCTGGTCGCTTGCCCCGCTCCTGCATTTGCACGTCGCCGTGATCGCGGTGCTGGGCCTGTTCGGGGCCGTCGTGACCGGCTCGTTCGACCAGCGGTCGTTTCGGGAGATGGACTGGAGCTTCCTGATCTATTACGGTGTTGCGTTGAGCGTGGGCGCCCTGTTCAACGAGCTGCAAGTGGGGACGCTGTTCAGCCACCTCCTTGGCGGCGGAGGCCGCCTTGCCACGGGAGGCGAGTTGCTTCTCATGAGCCCGCTGCTCTTCATCTTCGCGGTCGCGTCCGTCGGCCTCGCAGCTCGATTCGTCCTGGCGGCACACGAGACAGTCCTGCTATTGAGCCTTCTCTTTGGTCCGCTTGCCGTCCGCTTGGGGATAGACCCTTGGATCGTGGCCGTGACGCTCCTGGCGGTGATCAATCCGTGGTTGACCGCGCGGCAAACCCCAGCGTTCCAGGTAGCGTTCTCTGCGACTCGCGGTCGACTCTACACAGAGGCGCAGGCGCGAAAGGTCGCCGTTGCCTACACGGTGGTCACATTCCTGGGTTTGGGGCTCACCATTCCGTTCTGGCGGGCTATGGGTCTGCTGTAGAGCGTTTCCATCCATAACGGACGGCGGGCCATAAACGGACGGCGGGCGTCAACCAAGCTCGCTCGCGTTGGAGCTTGCCAGCCAGCCGGCGAGGGTCTTGCAGAGGGCCTTGGTGAGCGCAGGTTGAGTGTCCATAAGCTTATCGAACCTCATCGACGTGAGGAGGTAACAGACGGTTCGGTCGAGCGCCCGAACGGTCGCGGTGCGCCGCTGTTTGGTCAACAGCGCCAGCTCTCCGAAGTGCTCGCCGGGGCCCATGCGACGGAGATTGCGGTCGCCATCCGAGTCGCGCCGGATTACCTCGACTGCACCTTCTGCGATGACGTAGAGGCCATATGCCGTTCCGCCCTCGGTAACGATCGACTCGCCTGGTGCGAAGGAGTACTCGTTCATGAGCCCCGCGATCGACGCGAGCTGGGCCTTCTCCAGTCCGCTGAACAACGGCACCGTTCTCAAGAACTCTTCGGCGGCCAACGTTCCTCCCTGGGTGAGGTGGACGGCACCCGTGGCCGATCTTCGGTAGAACCGGGCGGGCGGTTACGTCCCTCATTGCCGACGAGCCAGTTCGCCAGCGTCGTGTGGAGCCGCGTTCCCAGGGTGGAGTCCCCGACCCGGCGCTCGCTGGGGCGTGAAGTTGTCGGAGTGTACTGGACCTCGGCCATCGATAGCCAGCGATCCGAGGTGCATTGGGCGGCGCTCACGACGAGGCGATTCGCGCATGGCGGCGCACAAGCTCGATGAACGCGGCCCGGTCGAAGTCTCCCTTCTGCCCGATGTAGCTGACCTGCCCCGCGAGTAATGCGCGCTCGTCGGCCGACAACGTCTTGGACGTCAGCACCACGACTGGGATGCCAGCCGTGGCCTGATCCTCTCTCAGGCGCTGGAGCACCGCGAAACCGTCTTGGTCGGGCATGATGAGATCCAGAATGATCAGGCTCGGATGTTCTCGGCGTGCCAGCTCGAGCCCGGTCTCGCCGCCGAGGGCTGGGATCACTTGGAACCCCTCCGGGCCGAGCACCGCCTCGATGACCTCGATGGCCATTGGGTGGTTGTCGATGGCGAGTACCTTGGGCTGGCCTGCAGGGGCCGAACCGACAATGGTGAGATCCGCTGGAATCGCATCCCATTCGTCCGACGGTGGCCCCTCCACCGTCTCGTCGAGCAGCGGAGCCGGGGCGACGACCGCGGTGGGCTGCCTCAGCGGGATGGCAAAAGTGAAGCTGCTGCCTATCCCAAGAGCGCTCTCGACCCAGATCCGCCCGCCGTGCAGCTCAACGAAGCGCCGGCTGATGGCAAGGCCGAGACCGGTTCCGTCCGTGCGGCCAATCGCGTTGGCCGCCGCCTGCTCGAAGGCTGCGAAAATGCGCCTCTGGTCCGCCTGCGCTATGCCGATTCCAGTGTCGCGCACGCTGACGTGGGCTTCCTCGTTGACGCGCCGGGCGCGAACTTCGACCCGACCGCCATCGGGCGTGAACTTCACAGCGTTCGACAGGAGATTGACCAGGACTTGCTTGATCTTTCGCTCGTCGGCCTCGACCATGCCGAGCCGCGGGTCCATGTCCAGTGTGACCGCGATCCGACGGCGAACGGCACGCTCTTGGATCCAGACAAAGCTGTTCTCGACGGCCTGCGCCAGCGAGAACCGCCGCACCTCGAGGTCCATCCGCCCAGCCTCGACCTTCGCGACGTCCAGGATCTCGTTGATGAGGGCGAGGAGGTGGCGTCCGGCGACGAGGATGTTCGTCAGGTAGCGAGTCTCCCGCTCGTCCTGCCCAGTGGAGGGTCGGTCCAACAGTACTTCCGCGAAGCCGAGGATGGCGTTCAGGGGGGTGCGCAGCTCGTGGGACATGTTGGCGAGGAACTCCGTCTTGTGATGGCTCGCGATCTCGAGTTGCCGGCTCTTCTCCTCCAGTGCGCGGACGACTTCCACCAGCTCGTGGGTGCGCTCATCGACCTTTCGCTCGAGGCTCGCGTACGATGCTCGCAGCTGCGCGCTCATGCGGTTGAACTCCTCGGCTAGTGTCTCGAGCTCGTCACCGGTACGCACGTCGATGCGCTGCTCCAGCTCGCCTGCCCCGATACGGGCCGCGCTCTCTTGCAGCACCCGAATGGGGGCCACCATCCGCTGTGCCAGAAGCACGCTCGCCGCAATCGAGAGTACGACGCCGCCGATGACGAGCAGCGCCGTCCGCCACACGACGGCGTAGAGTGGCGCCAGGGCCTCCTCGACTGGCTGATTCACGACGACCAACCAGCCTGTCGGTCGCACGACCTCGGACACCGAGAGGACGTTGCGCCCCTCGAGGTCCGGGGCAACTGTGACCGGAGAGTTTGGCCCCTCGGGGTCGAGCGCAGTCCGCACCGGCGGAAGGCTCGAGACGTCCGTCTGGCGGAGAACCAGGCTCAGATCAGGGTGGGCAACGAGTTGGCCGCGTGCGTCGGTCACGTAGGCGTACCCGGCTCTACCAATGGCGATGTGAGAGATCACGTCCCAGATCAGCTTCAGGTTCACCTCGGCGACGGTGATTCCTGCATCGGGCCCCGTCTCTCCCAAGGCAATGGTCATGAACGGCTCTGAGCCGCGCCGGAAATAGACGGGACCTCGATACGGCGTGCCGGACCTGGCCGCGGTGAAGTAGGGGGTGGCGGAGCGATCCTCACCGCTTTCGACGACCGTCGCACTGGCAAGCGAGACGCGGAGGAGTTCGCGGCCAGAGCTATCGAGGTAGGCAAGCTCCGCGACCGCGGGCTCGAAGCGCAGGAGGCGGAGGTAGTCGAGACGCCGTTGCTCGGCGCCGCCGTCCCCGCTCGGTCGCGGGCTCTGGGCCACTGACCCAACTTGGCGCTCGACCTCGTCGATGAAATCCGTTATCCGCGTGGCTGCCGCCCGGGCCTCGGTTCGCTGGATTCGGGCGAGCGCGGCCTGGCTCTCTATGAAGGCGAAGTATCCGTGGGTGGCGCCGCTGGCGACGAGCGCAGCGCTCACGAGCATCCCGAGGACTAGCGCATACTTTTTGGAAAGGCGTCCGCGCGACACCATTGTCGATGAAGGTCCAACCCCACCTCGAAAGAAGGGAGCGAGACTCTTCACAACGCTCGTCATGGGGTGCGCAGAGTCGCCAGCTCGCGCCTCAGGGCGTCCGCCTCGGGGAACGGGCCGCCCACCCGCTCGTAGATCGCCAGCGCGCGCGCAAGCGCGTTCGCCGCCGGGTCGCGGTCTTGGCGCCGTTGGTGAAGGCGTCCGTATCCGACCAAGGCGAGCGCTAGCTCCGGCTCCGCCTTGATTTGGCCCAGGAGGCTGATGCTGCGCTCGTACTGGGTCGCCGCCATCGCGAGCCCACGCGGTGTTGGGTCTGTGCTCAGGCCGATCTCCGCAACCAGGCGGTATCCAGCGCCGACGTGAAGTGTCATTCCCGCGCGTTCGGCGCGCTGGATCATCGCTTCGAGCATGGCGTTGCTCACGGCGAGCTCTCCCACCCGCCAGTAACTCTCAGCCAGAAACAGCATGACGCTGATCTCACCCGGAAGCACGTTTGTTGCCTGCACCTGGGAGAACAGGGACTCCAGCAGGGGCACAGCGTCCGTTGCCAAGCCGGAGCCCGTGGTGGCCAAGCGGCAACGGGCCCATCCGAGGGCGGCCTGCGCCCACGCGCGTTCGAGCGGCGCATGCGCCAAATCGGCTGCGCTCGTGCCATGCCGCTGGCCGGCGGTGGGATTCCCGGCCGTCGTGTGGGCCAGGGACAGTGCGCCGTGCGCGCAGGCGATCGCATCAGGGTCGTCCGCCTTCTCAGCGAGGATGAGGGCTTCGCTGCCCGCGCCGAGGGCTGCGTCCCGACGCCCCAGGAGCGCGTGGGCGCAGCCGAGCGCGGCCAGAGCCCAGACGCGCCAGTGGAGACTCGGCTCCTGCTCGATCGCGTCCAGAACCTGCTCGTGACACAGGAGGACCTGCTGGAAATCTCCCTGCGCCAGACGGCACCACTGCAGCAGCACGTGCGAGATTGCCAGTTCCCCGGCGCGGCCGGCAAGCGTGCACAGCTCCACGGCCTTGGTCCAGGTTGCGCGCGCCCGCCCGAGGTCACCGTCCGCCCACTCGCAGTAGCCCAGGCGGTTGTACACGGCGCCCAGCAAGCCGGGATCGCCCTGAGCAGCGGCGAGCGGCTCGTACGCGGTGAGAAGGTCGGCATAACGCGGCGCCCGACCGAGCGGGACGAACGCGACCCATTCGCTGGCGAGGGGCACGAGGCTGCGGACGTGTGGGCCTGCAGTCACGGACAGGGTGTCCACCCGCGGTGTGGAGCGACCTGAGCGCTGCGGAGACTCGGTCCCGATCGCGGGGCGATTGTCTCCCCTCCCTGGCTGATCACCTCGGTAAGGGAGCTTCGCTGGCTGTCCACGCCTCGGCCGGCTCCCCGCTGCCCGGAACCGGGTTCGCTGCTCGGCAGTCAGGCCAAGCGCATGCTCGAGCCGTCGCACGGTGTCCGGGTACGGCAACGTTTCGCCCCGCTCGAGCTTCTGCAGGCCGCGGGTGCTCATGCCCGCTCGTTCCGCCAGCGCGGTCTGAGTGAGCCCGATTTCAGCCCGGTGCAGGCGCAGGAGGAGGCCGAACTCGGGAACTTCGCGTCCATGTGGGTTCAAGAAATACCGATCCTACTGAACGAGCTCCGAGGCTTGGGCCAGGACCGCCTGCGGAATCGTGAGGTCCAGCGATTGGGCCGTTTTCACATTGATGAGGAAGTCAAACGTGGCGGGTTGCTCGATCGGCAGGTCGCCTGCGTTTGCTCCCTTGAGAATTCTGTCCACGTACGTCGCCGCGCGCTTCCAGTTCGTGTTGACATCGGGGGTGTATGCCATGAGTCCGCCGAGCCTTGCCCACCCCTTGTCGATGTAGACGGCCGGCAGCCGGTGGATGGCGGCGACATCGGTGACCCGCTGCCGGACCGCCAGGTTGCCGAACGGATTGCCCTGATACTGCAGCAGGCCGTCCCCTCCCCGCTCGATCGCTGCCTGCAGCGCCGACTCGATGTCGTCAGGGCCCGACGGCTGTACCCGCTCGACCTCGACGCTCAAGGTCCGTGCCATCTCCACGATCTCTGGCCAGCCAGGGAGGTCGGCCGGTCGGTCCCAGGGGGTGAGTACGATGACCCGCGACACGTGCGGAGCGACCTCCTTGAGGAGCTGGAGTCTCCGGGCATGCTGCGCCACGTCGATGGCGATGATGCCGGTGACGTTGCCCCCGGGGCGCGCATAGCTGCTAATAGGGGCAACCCCGACGTTCGGCGAATTCAGCAGGGCCTCGACAAAGGGTGTGGACCCGGCCGCCTTGCTCACCTCCGTAATGTGATGGGGCAGCACCGAAGACACGATGACGTCCACGCCGTCGCTCTGGAGCTCTCTGACGACCGCCAGCGTGGTCTCCAGGTTCCCGTCGTCGGCTGGGGCTTCGACGACAACGACGTTTTGCCCTTCCACGTAGCCCAGCTCCCGCATCCCGTCCCTGAACGCCTGGGTCCAGCCATTCCAGACCGGGTCGTCGAACGTCATGAGGCCCACCCGGTACACCCGTTCGGAAGCGGCGATCGCGCGGGGTGACTGCTGGGCCCCAGCCCCACAGCCTATCGAGAGGATTGCGGCCACCAGGAGGATCCCCAACGATCGCATCGTCGACGGCGAATTGCGACGAGCTCCGCGCGAGAGCCGTTGAGATGGCAGACTCGCAGGGATGGACCGCGAGAGGGAGGGCCGAACACCGCTGATAGGCTACTCCGTTCAGCTGATACGACGGCTGGCTGATGGTAGCACCCAGCGAATGATGGCGCCACTCGGAACGAATTCACGAGCCCAGGCGAATGTTTGACGAATTCTTCAAGAATTCGTGCTCGTTGGTGCTGCGTTCGTTGTCGCAGGCACCGGCCGGCGCTACAGTGCCCCAACTTGGTGGCAAGGCCCACGGCGGGTGGCTCGAGGAGGATTCAACGTGGTCATTCCGCTCGACTCGCGCGCAAGGTCATGACGGAGACCTATCTGCGAGGGCAGGCATGAATACAGAGCGGCCGGAGATGAGCGCTGTACCGCCAGGCTACCGGGTCCTTCAGCGGATCTCGGCCAGAGAACACCACACCTTATACCGGGCGCAACGGGAGATCGATGGGCTGCCAGTAGTCCTGAAGACGCTCACCGACGACTACGCTTCATTTGAGGACAAAGCTCGGCTCCGACATGAACACGAGGTGATGGCTTCCCTGAACAGCCCCCGAGTGCTTCAGGTCTACGAGCTGGAACGACACCGCAACAACCCCGTGCTCATCCTAGAAGATTTCCAGGGTAGTCCCCTGGATGTTCTGTTCCACCAGGGAGCCGTTGAGGTTGGACGTGCGTTGCGCATCGCTGTTCAGGTCGTCGATGCCCTGGAACACCTCCACGCGCAGGGAATCGTCCACAAGGACATCAACCCACACAACCTCCTCATCAATCTCGTCACCGGTGAAGTCAAGGTCGCCGATTTCGGCCTCGCGTCGCGCCTTGCCCAGGAGATGAATCAGGCGTCGAGCCCCAGTCTGCTGGAAGGCACGCCCTCCTACGTTTCGCCCGAGCAGACGGGCAGAATGAATCGTCCGGTGGACTACCGCTCGGACTTCTATTCTCTCGGGGTGACGCTCTTCGAGTTGCTCACCGGCCGGCTGCCCTTTGCCTCAACCGACGTCATGGAGTTGGTCCACAGCCACATCGCTCGGGTGCCCCCGCGAGTGGACGACGTAGCGCCCGCTGTTCCAATAATGGTGGGGAGCATCGTAGCCAAGCTGCTCGCCAAGTCGGCTGGCGACCGCTATCAAACCGCCCAGGGACTCCGGGCGGACATCGTCCGGTGCCTGAGCGAGTGGGATGCGAGCGGTCAGGTCATGGAGTTCCCCCTCGGGCAGCATGATGTGCCGACACAATTTCAGATTCCTGGGAAACTCTACGGTCGCGAAGAAGAGACCGCCGTGCTTCTGCACGCGCTCGACCAAACCAGCGACGGTCGCGCTTCTCTGGTTCTGGTATCGGGGCATCCGGGGGTGGGCAAATCCGCTCTGGTGAACGAACTGCATCGGCCGGTGACCGAGCGACACGGGTATCTGATCCAGGGCAAGTTCGACCAGTTCAAACAGAACGTCCCCTACGCGTCGCTCACTGAAGCCGTCCAGAGCCTCGTACGGCAAGTGCTCACCGAAGACGAAAGCCGCGTCGCCGTCTGGAAGGCGCGGCTAGTCGAAGCGCTGGAAGGCAACGGCCAGATCATCGCCGGCCTGATTCCTGAAGTCGAATGGCTTCTAGGCCCGCAGCCTCCCGTCGTCCCAGTTGGACCCACGGAGGCGCAGAACCGGTTCGACGTCGCCTTCGCGCGGTTTCTCGGCGTGTTCGCTCAGCAGGAGCACCCTTTGACGATCTTCCTGGACGATCTCCAATGGGCCGATACGGCGACGCTGCGGCTGATTCAAGCCCTGCTCACCAGTCCGGATGTTCGGTTCCTGCTCCTCGTTGGCGCCTATCGGGACACGGAAGTCGGGCAGGACCACCCGATGCACCTCATGTTGGACGCGCTTCGGAAGCGTCAGGTGGCCATCACTTCGGTTTGTCTCCAGCCATTGGGGCCGACACACGTGGATCAGCTCCTCGCGGATGCTCTCCGGTCGGACCCAGCCGAAGTCCACGCTCTCGGCGCCCTCGTGTTGGCCAAGACCGCGGGCATTCCCTTCTTTGTGAACCAACTGCTCGTTCACCTGCACGAGCACGCATGGATCGCCTATGACCATGAGCATGGGCGCTGGGCCTGGGACCTGCAGGCTGTGAACACGGCCGCAATCACCGACAACGTCGTCGACCTTCTTGTCGCCAAGATTCTTCAAATGCCTGTGGCGACGCAATTGCTGCTTCAGCTCGCATCTTGCACTGGGAACGCGTTCGATCTGCAAACGTTGTCATTCCTGTCACGCCAGCCGGTCTCAACGACGGCGAGGGAGCTCTGGCCTGCATTGCGGGAAGGACTTCTCGTTCCGATGACGGACGGTTACAAGCTCGTGGGTGATACCGAGCAGCCGGATGAAGCCGAGCTGGCCGCCGGAGTCGAGTATCGCTTCCTCCACGACCGAGTGCAGCAAGCCGCAGCCTCACTGCTGTCGGACGAACAGCGGCAAGAGGTTCATTCCCACCTGGCACGGCTCTTCATCGATTCAGGGGATTCTGCTCAGGTCGAGGAGCGCGTCTTTTCGATCGCCAACCACCTCACGATGGGTCTTCACGCTCTAGCAGGGAACCCTCGCTGGCCGGAACACGCAGCCATCTGCCTGCAGGCTGGAAGGAAGGCCTTTGCTTCGATTGCCTACGAGCCGGCGCTCAGCTACTTCGAGACGGGAATCGCGCTGCTGGCGCATGGCGAAGGCACAGGATCGACCTGGGCAACACACTACGAGCTCAGCATGAATCTCCATCTCGGCTATGCCGAGGCGCTGGCAATAAACGGACGATTCGAAGAAGCTGACGCCGCATTCGCTACCCTCATCGATGCCGCTCGGACGCCGTACGAACAGGGCCTCGGCTATGAGCGCTACAGCACCGTCCTGCAGAGTTCGGGACGGGCTCCAGAAGCATTGCGTGCGGTACGGTCGGGCCTCGCGCTCTTCGATATCAGTTTTCCTGATGCGGCCGAGGAGGTGCAGGCGGAAACAGCGCAGCTGATGGAGGCGCTGACCCGATCCGAGACTGTGGCGCGCCTGGCCGGGCTACGGGAAGCGGACGCTCTCGACGCCCTGATCGACAGAATGTACGACAGGTGCATCATCAGCACCTACTTCACGAATCCAGAAAATCTCGGGCTCGTCATCTGCAAGAGCGTGAAGCACGTCTTGGATCGAGGCGTGAGCCCTGCATCGAGCGTGTCGCTGGCCTGGTTCTCCATGGTTCTTGCGATGACGGAGCAGAAGCCGCTGTCCTTCGACTACGCCGAGTTCAGCCTCGAGACTGCTGAGCGGTTCCGCGATCCCTATTTCCGGGGAAAAGCAGCAATGTTGGCCAACTGCATGTCGCTGAGCTGGAAGAATGCGTTCAGTTTGAATGAGCAGCATCTGAACGAGGCATTTCTGCTCTGTCATGGCACCGGTGATCAACAGTATGCGAGCTATTGTCTCATTACAGTGTATATCGCGAGTTTGGCCCAGGGAAGCGACTACGCGCACATCCTCTGGAACTGTGAGAGATGGCGCGACTATTGTCTCAAGTACGTGCCGCTCGAGCTCGGTCAGGCCAATATCAGGGTTGAGCTCCACAAGCGGCTAATGGGTGCTGATCAAGACGAGACCGTCGTTCCGGAGCAGATTCTCACCGAATATGCTGCAGCCAACAACCACACGGACACGAGTGAATCGCTCATCGAGATGGCGCGCACCAGCATGCTGTTCGGCGAGTTCGAAAGCGCCTATGACTACAACCGGCGTGCTGAGGCATTTGTCCAGGCTGGAGCGATGGGCAGCCTCTTGCTCAACTTGTTGTTCTTTCACGTCGACAGCGTTTGTTGCGCTCGGCTCGCCGGTCGTGCCCGAGGAGACGACGAGCGGGAGGGACACCTGAAGAAGGCGTCGGATGCGGTGGCCAAGCTGAGAGCCTGGGCCGAGCTGGCCCCCGACAACTTCACTTCCTATGCACGGCTGTCGGAAGCGGAATTTGCAAGAGCAACGGGCGACGTCGAATCGGCAATGACTCTGTACCTGCGAGCTGTCAGACACGCGACTGATCATCAGTACACGCTGCTGCAAGCGCTGGCGAACCAGTACCTGGGCGAGCTGTACCAAGAACAGGGCTATCGGTTTGCGCAGGGACATCTGGCCGAAGCGTACCACCTGTACCGAGAGATCCAGTGCCATGGCGTCGCGGCTGCGCTGAGCGAGACGTACCCCCAGCTCACGCAACAGAGCCCGCGGGCGGCCGAGCTCGGGAATGCCTCTGGGACTCACACCGGGACAGTGCGATCTCGAGGTGACCTGTGGGACTTGGGGACCGTTGTCAAAGCCTCCGAAGCCATTTGCGGCGAAATCGTCCTGGATCGGCTGTTGGTCAGCATGATGCAGATCGTCCTGGAGAACGCTGGTGCGCAACGGGGCTGCCTCCTGCTCGAGAAGGAGGGCGGGCTGTTCATCGAGGCGGAAGGCACGGTCGATGGAGATACGTCGGCGTTGCAGTCGGTGCCCGCCGAGTCGAGCACGGCGCTTCCTTGGGCCATGGTGAACTACGCCTGGCGGACCAAGGAGCCGGTCGTCCTCGCCAATGCGGGGGATGAGGGTCTTTTCACGGCTGACGCCTATGTCCTGCGCAACGAGACCAAGTCGGTACTGTGTCTACCGGTGCTCTATCAAGGCAAGCTCACCGGCTTGCTCTACCTGGAAAACAATGCAATTGCTGGCGTCTTTACGCCAGACAGGCTCCAGATTTTGAGTCTTCTGGCAACGCAGGCAGCAATCGCCATTGAAAACGCTCGCCTCTATAGCTCAGTTCAGGAGACGAACGAACGCCTGGCGGAGTACAACCGAACGCTGGAACAGACGGTTACAGAGCGGACGAATGATTTGTATCAAAGCAATAGGAAGCTGGCTGAGGCGCGAGCAAACGCTGAAGCGGCGAATCAGGCAAAGAGCGCTTTCCTGGCAAATATGTCCCACGAGCTTCGCACTCCTCTAAATGCCATCATCGGCTACAGCGAAATGCTGCAAGAAGAGGCAGAAGATCTAGGCGACGGCGCGCTCATCCCGGACCTCCAGCGCATAACTGCGGCTGGGAAACATCTACTCTCTCTCATCAACGATGTCCTGGATCTTTCGAAGATCGAAGCTGGGCGGATGGATCTCTATGTGGAGACGTTCAGTATCTCCGATGCTATTCAAGACATCCTCGCGATGATGCCGCCTCTCGTAGAGCGGGGTGCAAATACGCTCCAGGTGCGTTGTGGTGCAGATGTGGGCAACATGGAGGCTGACCAAACGAAACTCCGTCAATCTCTCATCAACCTCCTGGGAAACGCCTGCAAGTTCACGGAGAACGGGACGATCACTCTTGCCGTAGACCGCGAGCGCGGAACCGACAGGGATTGGATCTCCTTCAAGGTGGCGGATACGGGCATCGGCATGACGGCGGAGCACATGCATCGGTTGTTCCAGGCCTTCTCTCAGGCAGACGCATCGATCTCCGCCAAGTATGGCGGGAGTGGACTTGGATTGGTGTTGAGCCAGCGCTTCTGCCAGCTGATGGGCGGGAGCGTATCGGTCGAAAGCGAGCTCGGCCGAGGGTCGGTCTTCACTATCCGGCTACCCGCCAAGGTTCCAAAGGCGGAAGAGGCCGAGGATTGGGCAGCTCCCACGCATGCGGCTTCGGGCAGGCCGTCGGTCCTCGTTGTGGATGACGACCCGGCAGCGCGTGACTTGATGGCCCGCATGCTGACCAAGGACGGGCTCGATGTGACCACCGCGGGCGGCGGGGATGAGGGCCTGCGCCTCGCTCGCGAGCTTCAGCCGCTCGTGATTATTCTCGACGTCTTCATGCCAGGTATGGACGGCTGGAGCGTTCTCACGACGCTGAAGGCGGACCCCGACCTGTCAGACATTCCGGTCATCATGGTCTCGATAGCTGATGACCGGAATCTTGGCTATGTCCTGGGCGCTGCAGAGTACCTGACGAAGCCGGTAGACAGAGAACGGCTCGTCAACGTGGTCCAGCGGTACTGCCATGATGATCAAGATGCGGTCGTGCTCGTCGTGGATGACGACCCGGTGGCGCGCACGGGCCTGAAGCGCGCCTTGAGTCGGGAAAGCTGGGAGGTGGTAGAGGCCGCGAACGGGCGCGACGGCCTACGGCGCATGGCCGAGCGGCGACCGGGCATCGTTCTTCTGGACCTGCTCATGCCGGAACTCGATGGGTTCGAGTTCGTCGAGGCTTTGCAGGAACGCGAGGATTGGCGCCAGGTGCCGGTCATTATCGTCACAGCCAAGGACCTGACCGCAGCAGAGCGCGACAGACTCAATGGCTATGTTGCCGACGTTGTCCAAAAGAACTCCGCTGGCTGGGACGGACTGCTCCGTCAGGTGCGAACCCTGCTCGCGCGTTCAGCGATCACCCGCGATCGGCGCGAGTGAGGGTGTGGATACATTCTCCCAGAACTGGCGAGCCCAATCTCTTTTTTGGTGAGGTGCTCCGATGTCCATTCACAAGGGCCTGGACAAGTATTTCGACAGGCACGAGGTTGCAGCCCCGCAGGTGTCCCAGTGGCGGTTCCGCTATCCGAACACCGCGGATTTCAACTTCAACTACTGGACGCTGCTAAACAACGCGTCACAAGGGGCTATCGCCGAGAACACGAATCCGGGGTTCCGAGTCGCTATCGTCGGCGCGGGAGTAGCCGGGTTGGCCGCTGCTCGAGAGCTCTTCCGTTCCGGCTACACGAACCTCGACATCTACGAGGCCAGCGACCGATTGGGAGGTCGAAACTGGTCCATTGTCTCGCCGGACGGCTGGACGACGTACGAGATGGGCGCCATGCGCATGCCATTCTTCTGGCCCGACGACCCGAAGAAGCCGCCGAGCTTTGGGCCCGCGAGCCGCAACGCGGTGCTCGACTACTACTGCACGCTGTTCGGTATCACGACCCAGGATTTCCCGGACCCGGGCGCTGGATCTGCACCGGTGACGACTGGCATCTACATCAGCGATGGTTTTGGGCCCGACCCGCAACATCCGTATCCGCAGCCTACCATGCTCCTCTGGGCTCCCAACACGCCGCCACCTGACCCCTCCGGCGTCTTGGCGGGCATCCTCGCGAAGTGGACACACTTCGCAAAGATGATCACGGACCAGTGTAGAGGAGTGTACGGTACAGACCAGTGGGAGCCGTTCTGGCGGCAGCTGGCGAGCAACTACTGGACCGTCAACTTCCGAGAGCTGGTCTATCTGCCAGCCATTCCAAGCTATGATCCTTCCCGTCCGGGTTACTTCGGCGGCCTGGGGATGAGCGACCTCGAAGCGTGGAACTTTTACGTCATTGGGGCAGGTGACGGCGGATGGGGCGCCTTCTACGATATTTCGGCGCTCTATCCGATTCGTACGTTGCTCTTCGGCTTCGCGAATCACCACCAGCTGATTCAGGGCACGTTCAATCCGGATGGGGTCTTCAGAGGTGGCCCTCAACGCGGGGAGACGGTAATGGACAGTTTGGGTCAGACGTTCGCGTCGCCGCACTATCTGGGCTTGCAGTCCGTAGCTGACAGTTTCTTTTTCGCGCCCGTTACGAGCCCATTCGTTCCTCCCATATCGCTGTATGACGCTACCAAGGACCCGCAGTTGGGCGTCCACCTGTATACCCAGAGTCCCGTCACAGGCATCCAACGCTTGGACGGCGGCAAGCTCGAAGTGGTGTCTGCCAATCACCGTAGCATGTACGACGCAGTCATCATGACTCCGACGACGTGGGCCCTCGAACTGAGCGGCGTGTTCGAGACGATCGATCCTGGATTACTTCCGCCAGAAGTAACGCTAAGTGTCAAGGAATCGCACTACATCACAAGCTCGAAGGTCTTCTATCCGCTAAAGCAGCGATTCTGGGAAGACAAGAGTGTGCCGCAACCCATCCCGCAAGTGATCAGCACGGACAGTTTTATTCAGGACGTGTATGGCATTGCCCTGACGGTCGGATCCCAGGAGCATCCTGGAGTGCTATTGGCCAGCTACACGTGGGAGGATGACGCAGTCCGGCTGTTGGCCGAAGACGATCAAAAGCTCGCGCAGATGTGTCTCGAGGAGCTCGACCGGGTTCTCATCAGAACAAACTTCAAGAAGACGATGTCAGAGTACATCAACACCGACGCGCCCCCGGTGGTGATTCATTGGGAGGATCAGCCATCGTACAGAGGCTGCGCGAAGCTCTACCGAGAACGCAGCTGGGAGCTGGACCGTGCTCTACTCACCTACAACCAACAAAGCAGTGCGCAGTCTGGCATCTATTTTGCTGGGGAAGCGTACTCCGTTGAAGGGGGCTGGACAGAGCCCGCTCTGCGACTCGGCCTCGACGCGGTGCTGCACGTGATCAAGAATTCCGGCGGCACGTTCCTGAACGGCTTCGATTTCCACGGCGACTATCCAGTCTATGATATGGGTTGGCATCCGACGGAGCTACCGCCAGGAGTCCGCCTGACGTATGTCGCGTCGCCGACGCAATGAGACATCTGCGATCGGTGGCGGCACCGGCGGCTGCTGCCACGATCAAATAGCCGAGGGGCGAACAAGGAGGCAGTGTGGCGAGAATCCTGCTGGTCGAAGACAACGAAATGAACAGCGACATGCTAGCGCGACGCCTCGAGCGTCGTGGCTACGAGGTGGTCATCGCGGTGGACGGCGCTGCAGGATTGGAAGCGGCACAACAGAAGACTCCCGACCTGATACTGATGGACATGAGTTTGCCCGTGCTGGACGGGTGGGAAGCAACCAAGCGGCTAAAGTCAGCCCCCGAGACGGCGGGCATCCCCGTCATTGCGCTCACCGCGCATGCGATGAGCGCGGATCGCGACAAGGCGCTGGAGGCCGGCTGCGATGATTACGACACGAAGCCGATTGAGTTCACCCGCCTATTGATGAAGATCGAGAGCTTGGTGAAGGAGATCAACTAACCATCGTGACGCGGAGCGAGGGCAGAGAATGACCCAGTTGGATGATGTATCCGCAGCGGAGCGTTCCGAGCTGTTGCGCCATCTGCGTCACGAGCTGCGCACCCCGATCAACCACATCGTTGGCTACAGCGAGCTTCTGCTCGAGAGCGCCGAGGAGCTTTCGGGCGAGGCTCGAGGGGTTCTCGTGCCCGATTTGCACCGAATCGACTCGGCGGGACGCGAGCTGCTTAGCGAGGTCAACCAATTGCTGGATCCGGCGCGGGGCTCGAGCTCGATCGAGCTTGCCCAAGCGTGCCACGCTCTTCGCGTGCCATTGAACGCGGTGATCGGGTACAGCGAGCTCTTGCTCGAAGAGGCGGGAGAGCTCGTTCACTCTGACGTACGCGCCGACATCGAGAAGATCCGAGCAGCCGGGACGCAGCTCATGGGGATGGTTGGGACGCTCATAGAGCTCAGCGGGGAAGAGAGCTCCGGACGCGCTGCTCCGGGACCTGGAACGGTCTCGTTGGGGCATTTGCCTTCCCGCGAACTGGCAACCGGCGTTGGCGCAGTATCGCTGGCTGGCTCGCTGCTCGTCGCCGACGACGATGCGCTGAATCGAGAAATGCTTTCGCGCCGTCTCACGCGTCTCGGGCACGCGGTGACGCTTGCCGAGAATGGGCAGGAAGCGCTCGACTTTCTGCGGCAGCCGGGCGGAACGAAATTCGAACTTGTGCTGTCGGACATCGCCATGCCAGGCATCGACGGCTACGACCTGCTGCGGGTGATGAAGACCGATGATGCCCTTCGGGAGATCCCCGTCATCGTGCTCTCCGCGTCCGACGACGTGGAGAGCGTCGCCCGATGCATCGAACTCGGAGCGGAAGATTCACTCGGGAAGCCGTTCGAGCCGCGGCTGCTCTGGGCGCGGATCAACGCCGCGCTGGAACGAAAGCAGCTTCGCGATCGGGAGGCCGCCCATCTTCAGACGATCTCGCGCCAGGCTGCTGAGCTGGCCGAGTGGAACCACACGCTCGAGGAGCGCGTGGCTCGGCAGGTCGAGGAGCTGGAGCAGACGAACCGCCTGCGTCGCTTCCTCTCACCCCAGTTGGCGGACGTGATCGTGTCTTCGGGAGGGGATCAGCTGCTCCAGAGCCACCGGCGTGAAGTTGCGGTGCTCTTTTGCGACTTGCGAGGCTTCACCGCATTCTCCGCCCACAATGAGCCCGAGGAGATCATGCGCGTTCTGGGCGCCTACCACCTCGCGATGGGGGAGCTCATCTTCGAGTTTGGGGGGACCCTCGAGCGCTTTGCCGGCGACGGCATGATGGTCTTTTTCAACGATCCGATCCCGTACGACGACTACCCAGCGCGCGCGGTGCGCATGGCGGGGGCCATGCGCGAGCGCGCCGCTCACTTGTCCATCGACTGGCAGAAGCGCGGCTACGATCTCGCCCTGGGCATCGGCATCGCCCAGGGCTACGCGACCGTCGGCAAGGTGGGCTTCGAGGGCCGCTTCGACTACGCGGCGATCGGCCCGGTCACCAACCTGGCCGCGCGGCTGTGCGATGCTGCCGCGGCTGACCAGATCCTGATCAACCAGCGCCTCTATGGGATCGTCGAGGAGTTGGTGGAGGTCGAGAGTATAGGAACGCTCGACCTCAAGGGATTCTCCGCCCCTATGGCGGCCTTCAACGTCGTCGCCGTGAGCATGTAATTCCTTCGCGATCAGTGGCGGCGAAGACTTCGATTTCAAGGATGAGGCGGTCCAACACGGAGATGCTCCGCAGATTCTCACCCTTCTGTCCTACGCGTCCACAACGACTTGCGGCTGATGGTCTGAGTCCGCGCGGGCCCCACGCCGATGATCTCCGCGCGGGTGCCGACAAGCTCCTCGATGCGGTGGACGAACTTGGCCGCGTTCTCGGGAAGGTCCTCGAACCGGCCCACGTTGCAAATGGACGTTCCCCATCCGGGCATCTCTTCGAGGATCGGCCGGCAGCGCGCCAGTTGGGCGGGGTCGGCGGGGGGATACTCCAAGCGAACGCCGTCCAGTTCGTAGGCAATGCAGAGCTTGATCGACGGCATCTCGTCCAGGATGTCGAGCCGTGTCACGGCTATGCTGTCGAATCCGTTGATGCGAGAGCTGTACCGTGACGACACGCCGTCGAACCAGCCGCAACGCCGCGCGCGGCCCGTCGTGGTGCCGAACTCGTGGGCGTGCTCGCGAAGGTAGCTCCCGGTCTCGTCGAGAAGCTCCGTTGGCATTGGTCCACCGCCGACGCGGGTGGAGTATGCCTTGTAAACGCCCACGGCGTGTGAGATGGCGCGTGGCGGGATCCCTGATCCTTGGCAGAGGCCGGCCACGGTGCAGAACGAGGTTGTTGCATATGGATACGTGCCGTGGTCGAGGTCCAGCAGCGTTCCGTGGGCGCCCTCGAGGAGGATGCTCGAGCCTTGCTCAACGGCTTCCGCCACAACCGGGGCAACGTCGCGGATGTATGGCCCAAGCCGCTGGGCGTACGTCGCGCATTCGTCGCAGAGCTGATCTGCAGAGATGCGTTCGGTCCGTCCCATCATCTTGAGGATCGCATTCTTGTGCTCTGCGATCTGCTGAAGGCGATGCCGAAGCGTCGCTTGATCTCGCAGGTCGCCAACACGCAGCCCGATGCGCTCGACTTTGTCTCCGTAGGCAGGGCCTATGCCGCGTCCCGTCGTCCCGATCGCCTCGCTGCCGAGCTCCTCTTTGAGCTCCTCCTGTGCGCGATCCATGAGCATGTGATACGCAAGGACCATGTGCGCGCGGTCGGAGATGAGAAGACCTCGTGTAGAGACGCCGCGCCGCTCCAGCGCGTCCAGCTCTTGAATGAGAACGGCAGGGTTCAGCGCAACGCCGGGGCCGATGATGCAACGCGCGTCCGGGTTGAAGATGCCGGCCGGCACGAGGTGCAGGGCGAATTCACCCTGCTCGTTGACGACGGTATGGCCAGCATTGTCGCCTCCGTGGGCGCGAACCACGACGTCTGCATCTCCGGCGAGGAGGTCGACAACCTTGCCTTTCCCCTCATCGCCCCACTGGCCGCCCACTACGGCGACAACGGGCATCGTTCCCCCCTAGTCTTTCTTTGCTGAGACTGAACGCTGTCGAGCGCCGTAGTTGCGCTGGAAGTATTCCACATAGTCGGACCGCTCCTTCAGCGGCCGCCACCAACCCTCGTTGTCGACGTACCAGCGGACCGTCGCATCGAGCGCCTCTTCGAAGCTTCGCGTTGGGCTCCAGCCGAGCCGGGCCAGCTTCGACGAGTCCACAGAATACCTGATGTCGTGGCCTGGCCGATCGGGCACGTGCTCGATCAACGATCGGGGCCGACGTAGCTCGTCGAGGATGCGCTCCACGATCTGCAGATTGAACCGCTCGTTTCCCCCGCCGATGTTGTAAGCCTCACCCGCCTCTCCGTGTCGCAGCGCGTAATCGATGCCCGCGCAGTGGTCCTCGACGTACAGCCAGTCGCGGCGCTGTTGGCCATCTCCGTAGACGGGGATCGGTCTCTCGTCCATCGCCTCGGTGATGACCACGGGGATCAGCTTCTCAGGGTACTGGTTGGGGCCAAAGGTGTTCGAGCCGCGGGTGACGATCGTTGGTACTCCGTACGTCACGAAGTAGGCGTACACGAGCAGCTCCCCGCCGGCCTTGCTGGCTGCATAGGGGCTGCGCGGACGAAGAGGGTCTGTCTCTGGTGCGGACCCAACCGGTACCTCGCCATACACCTCGTCGGTGCTCACGTGGACGAAGCGTGCCGTCCCCGACGCGCGGGCTGCCTCGAGAAGTGCATACGGGCCGAATACGTCGGTTGTGATGAAGCTGGACGGGTCCATGATCGATCGGTCCACGTGGCTCTCGGCCGCGAAGTTTACGACCCAGTCGACCTCTCCGACGAGTCGATTCGCCGTCTCCGGATCCGCGATGTCGCCCTCGACGAAACGAAAGCGCGGATTCTGCCGAACGGCTGCGAGGTTCTCGAGATTGCCTGCGTACGTTAGCTTGTCGAGGACCACGATCTCGTCCTGGTACCGATCAAGCTCATAGTGGACGAAGTTGCTGCCGATGAACCCCGCGCCGCCGGTGACGAGGATTCTCACGTAGCGCCCTCGGCTGGTGCCTGCCGCGGCCAGTGCGATGCAACGTAGTTGATCACGGTGAGGTAGTGGTCGATGGACTCGCCAGCGTCTCCCCAAAAGCCCGAGAGGACGTCGAACTCCATCTGCCCTCTGCGGATGTATTCGTTGTTCACGTCCGTGATCTCCAGCTCGCCGCGCGCGGACGGAGCGAGCTGCTGGACGATGTCGAATACACGCGCGTCGTACATGTAGATCCCCGTCACAGCGTACGGCGACTGAGGATCCTTCGGCTTCTCTTCGATCCGCGTGACGCGCTGGTTCTCCAGGACGGGCACGCCGAGGTGTACCAGGTGCTCCCGCTGCGGGATCTCTTTGAGCAGGATTCGGGCTCCTGACGATTGGGCGGAAAAGTTGCCAACGAAGCTCGAGATGTCTTCTTCGATGATGTTGTCGCCGAGGATCAGCACGCAGCGGTCGCTGCCGACGAACTCCTCGGTCAGTCCGAGCGCCTCTGCGATACCACCTGCCTGATCCTGGTACGCGTAGTTGATGTGCTTGAGGCCGAAATCGCGTCCGTTACCGAGGAGGCGCAGGAAGTCGCCCGCGTTATTCCCGCCCGTGACGACCATGATGTCCGTGATGCCGGCTCGGACCAGGGTCTCGATGGGATAGAAGATCATCGGCTTGTCGTAGATCGGCAAGAGATGTTTGTTGGTGATCCGGGTGAGTGGGTAGAGTCGGCTGCCCGATCCACCGGCCAGAACGACGCCCTTGATTCCCTTCATGCTGATTCGTCCGTCAACTCAATATCGGTACGCGGAGGTGTCCACGCGCCCGTTGCCGAGTACCACACCCAGGATGTTGGCATGCACCCGCTCGAGCTGTGTCTTCGCGCGTTGGGCGTGTTCGCGGCGTGTCCGGCGCGCGTCGAGCACCAACACGACGCCATCGACACAGCCAGCCAGAACGGACGCGTCTGCCAAGGTTCCGGCCGGAGGAGAGTCTAACATGAGGAGGTCCGCGTCCTCGGCGAGGCTCGTCACGAGCTTTCGCATGGCAGCGCCGCTGAGGAGATCGACGGGGCTCGTGGGCGCCGGGCCGCTGGTGAGGACGCGCAAGCCCTTGATCGTCGTCTCCTGAGTGGGAACGTCGTCGATCACGCCCCTCGCGAGCAGGGTGGCAAGCCCTTCCCCGTTCGGGAGGCCAAAGATCTCGTGGAGGCGGGGTCGGCGGAGGTCCCCGTCTACCAAGATGACTCGCGAGCCTGCTTGTGCAGCGGCGACGCCGAGGTTTGCGATCGTGGTGGACTTCCCATCCTCGGATTCCGAGCTGGTGAAGAGCACTTTCGCCGTCAGTCCGTCCGCACGTCCGAGCTGAATGGTCGCCCGGAGCGTGCGATACGCCTCGGCGGCGGGGCTGGTCGGGTTGGCGATCATGACGAGCTGGTCGATGCCCGTCCGTCCGTTCGGCTTCGATTCTGTCATCGTCTACTCTCCACGGGGATCATCCCCAGGACCGGGAGCCCGAGATAGCGCTCGGCATCAGCGTCGGACTCCACGCTGTCGTCGATGTATTCGAGGAGGAGCAGCAGCACGATACCGGCGAGGGCGCCCATCAGGGCCGATGCCGTCACGATGGACCGCGTCTGAGGCCACACGAATAGAGCGGGCGACGGCCGATCGAGCACGGTCACGTTGATCTGTCGCTCGGCTGGCTCCATGGCCATCGCCTGGACCTGTCTCTCCTGGGTCACCGCGCCGACGGCTGCGGCGAGCTGTTCACTTCGTCTCGGGTCCGAATCGTCGACGTCTACCTGCAGGAGAAGAGAGTCCGCGAAGACTTGCGTGCGAATCTTACCGAGAATGGCGTCCGCGCCCAACCCGAGGCGTAGGCGTCGGTCTACTTCTTCCGCGACGCCACCGGTCCTCACGTGTGCGCCGACCTGTCGCAGGACCTTCTCGACGGCGAGCACCTGCGAATAGTCGACGTTTCCCGACATCTCCAGCCGCACCGACGAGCGGTACACGGGCGTTTGAGAGCTGGCGAACGCGACTCCGACGGCGGATGCAAAAAGCGCGGAGATGACGACGATCCACCACCGTTCGCGCAAGACCCGCGTGTACTCTTGGAGCGGCATGGTGTCCTAGGCTCTGGGTATCTGGCCCAGAACAGCGAGCCCGATACCTCGCTCGACATCCTGTGCTGTTCGTAGCGTCGAATCGAGGTACTCCATGACCAGTGCGAGAAAGAGCCCAACGACGACGCCCGCCAGCGTACGCAGCCCAAGGTCCAAGATGAAGTTGCCGGTCGTGGTGGCGGGTCGGACCACCGGTTTGTCGAGCACGGAGATCTGCCCCGAGGGCGATGCGAGCTGCGCGAGATACTTGGCGCCGTGTTCCTGCACTACCCGATTGATGCCCGCGGCTATGCGCTCAGCCTGCGCTGCTTCCGGCGCTTGGACCGTGACCTCGAGGATGCGGTGAGTCTTGCGCGCGCGAATAACGTCCCGGACGAGCACTCGTTGGACGTCCTGGTCGAGGTAGTTCCCCACGTCGGCGATGAACGAATCGCTCCGAATCACCTCGCCCAGGTCATCTGCCAGGTACTCCGCCGCGAGCCAATAGTAATAGTCTCGGAAATACGCATAGGGCACGGCGTCGGCCGAGCGTGCAGCCTGCGCCGGAATCGGCGGCGGGTTCCCCTGAGGGTCTGCGCCGAGGCTCACCGCCAGGCGAACCGTCGCTTCGTACGCACGGGGACCCCGGAACGCAAAGGCGATCGCCACGACCAGGGCCACGATGGTGACTAAGGCGATGATGGGCCAGCGCCGGGCGAAGATGGAGAGGTACTGTCGAAGTTCCATCGTCGGCAACTATACCGATGTGCCTGAGCGACGGGCAATCTGCCCTGTTGCGCGCTCGTCGCGGGCTTGATCGACATAGCGAGCGAACGTTTGCGTGAAGGATCGGGTGTCGAACTGCATGGCATGGGCCCGAATAGCCTCGGGGCTGAATCCATTGAAGTCGAAATCAGACAGCCGTTCTTCGAGGGCGCCGACCGTTTGCGGAGCAAAGAAGCGGCCTGTCACTCCGTCTGCCACCGTATCGAGCGCCCCACCACCCGCGTAGGCCACAACTGGGCGACCTGCGGCCATAGCCTCGACCGGCGCGATGCCGAAGTCCTCTTCGCCAGGAAAGAGGAACGCCCCGCATCCGGCTAGAGCGTCGCGCACCTCACGATCGGAAAGACGGCCCGTGAAGCGCACCGTCGGACCGGCGGCAGCTTGGAGCTGCGCGCGGTCACGCCCATCGCCGACCACCGTCAAGGGAAGTGAGAGCCGCGAGCACGCGCTCACCGCCAGGTCGATTCGCTTGTACGGGATGAGCCGCGACACGACGAGAAACGAATTCCCGGCCTGTGGGTTGAACGGGATCGATTCGACGTCGACCGGGGGGGAGATGAGATCCGCATCCCGTCGGTAGTACTTTGCGATACGTGATACGACGACCCGAGAGATTCCGATGAATCGATCGACGCGGTTCGCCGTCGCGACGTCCCACAGGCGCAGATAGTGGACCGCGGAAGGCAGGACGCGTCGGGCAGCCTTGCCCATCCGCTCACGATTGACGTACTCGTCGTAGCTCCAGGCCCAGCGCATGGGCGTCAAGCAGTAACTGACGTGGAGCGTATCCGGGCCGGTGATGACGCCCTTCGCCCACGCGCTGCTGTTCGAGATCACAACGTCGTAGTCGCGGAGATCGAACGACTCGAAAGCCATCGGGTAGAGCAATAAGAGTGGGCGGTGGAAGCGGCGTGAGCCAGGGATGCGCTGGAGAAACGATGTCCGGATGTCCCACGACCGAAACTTTGGAGGCATGACGTCGGGGTCATAGAGCGACGTGTAGATCGGCGCGTTGGGGTAGAGCTCGTGGAACGTCTCGAGGACGCGCTCAGCCCCGCCGTATTGGTTCAGGTAGTCGTGGACCAATGCGATGCGAGGTTCCGAGCGAGGCAGACTCGAAGCCGAGGTCAAAAGGCCCCGGAGGCAGCGGTGACGGCGGGAATGGTGCGCGTCAAGATCTGCAAATCGAGGCTCAGCGACCAGTTTTCGATGTAGTAGATGTCGAGCGTGACCATCTCGTCGAAGCTCAGCTCACTTCGGCCGCTGACCTGCCAAAGTCCGGTGATGCCGGGCATCACCTCGAGCCGTCGCCGATGCCACTCTTCGTAGCGCTCGACCTCAGCGGGGATGGGTGGTCGAGGACCGACGAGGCTCATGTCTCCACGGATCACATTCCACAGTTGGGGCAGCTCGTCGAGGCTCGCGCGTCTGATGATCCGGCCGGAGCGGGTGAGCCGAGGATCAGATCGGATCTTGAAGATCGGGCCGTCCGCTTCGTTGTGCTGCATGAGCTGCTCGATCTCGTCCTCGGCCCGATCCCGCATGGAGCGGAACTTGTAGCAGATGAACGGAACGCCGCCCTTCCCGAGTCGAACCTGGCGGAACAAGACGGGGCCTGGCGAGTCCAGCTTGATCGCGATGGCGATGAGGGCGAAGAGGGGCAGCAGCCCGACAACGAGCGCGGCGCTCGTGACAACATCGAGGCAGCGCTTCACGATGAAGTTCCAGCCTTCGAGGGCCGACTCGCGCATTCGGAAGACGGGGATCCCGCCCACGGTGTCAAGGTCCAGGTGGCGCAGACGGAGCTCGAAGAGGTCGGGCACCATGCTGAGGGAGACACCATCCTTCCGACAGTGATCGAGGACCCACAACGCCTCGCTGTGGCGATTGGCGGGCAGGGCGACGATCACGCGGTTCACGTCGAGCGCGTTGATCAAACCGGGGAGCTGATGCACGGACCCCAGAGCCCGGAAGCGCCCGAAGTCGGTCTGCGTCTCGTCATCCACGAAACCCAGAACGCGGTAGCCCAAATGGCTCTGCTGGGCGAGGAGCTGCATCATCATGTGCGCCAATCGGTGGCTGCCGACCACGATCACGCGCTCGGTTCCGTAACCGGCTTGGTACAGCCGCGAGAAGGCGGAGCGCAGAATGAGCCGGCCGCTGACGCCTAGAAGGAACGCCAGGACCCAGACGTAGACCAGCATGAGTCGAGAGGACGCGGTCGCATGGAGTACGGAGACGACGGCGAACACGGCCATGGTGGCTATGGCGGTCGTGCCGAGTATCGAGATCGCCTCGCTCGCGACCGCCCATCCTCGCGCAAGCTCATAGGTTCCACGGGAATGGCTGTGCAGCAGCCACACGAAGACGAAGACGAGCCAGAACAGCGCGTAGGCGTCGGGTGAAACAGAGCTCTCGCCGGGTACGTCGCCGCCGAATTCGAACGTGTAGCGCAGGTTGTAGGCGAGCCAGAAGGCGACGCTGGCAGATGCGATGTCCGCGAGGACGAGTCCGAGGAGCTGGAGCCGTCGTTGGAAGGCGAACCCAGCCCAAAACCCGGTCCGTGCGGTCCGGGCCGATTCTGCGGCTACAGCCGATTGGACGAGTGTCATTGCGTATCGATCACCGAGCGGTACACTGCCAGCGTTTCCTCCGCCATGCGTTCCCAGGAGAATCCCTGGGCCCGCCGGGGACCGCCGTCGATGAGCCGCGACCGTAGCGCGCCGTCCTCTAGCACTCGCTGGATTCCATCGGCGATCGCCTCAACGGAAGCGGGATCAACCAGCACCGCTGAGTCGCCGAGCACCTCGGGTAACGACGAACGATCGCTGGCGACCACCGGAGTCCCACAAGCGAGCGCCTCGAGAGGCGGCAGGCCGAATCCTTCGTACTCGCTTGGGTACGCGAAAATGGTCGCCGCATTATACCAAAGGGGAATCTGATCCTCCGGGACGAAGCCCGGAAAGCGGATCGCGTCGCCGAGTCCCGTCTCACCGGCGTGGCGTAGAATTTCGTCGTCTCCCCATCCTCGGCCGCCAGCGAGGATGAGCGGCAGGTCCGTCGCCCTTCGGTTGCGAAGCTCGGCGTAGGCGTCGATGAGACGGATCAAATTCTTGCGCGGCTCGATTGTGCCAAGATAGAGGATGAATTCGTTTGGGAGATCCATGGCGCCTCGAAACTCCGCGAGCTCCTTGGAGTCCTGGCTCGGGTGAAAGCGGGCATCCACTCCACAGTACACCCGAATGATCCGATCCGGCGGCGTTCCCAGCAGACGAATCACGTCGCGCCGCGTCGACTCCGAGATCGTAATGACCCGATCGGCTCGCCTCGCCGCTGTCCGAACCATCCATTTGAGGTACGTGCGGCTGGCACGTCGGAAAGCGGCTGGCATCAGCAAAAACGTCAGGTCGAGGATTGTCACGACACTGGGACCCGTCCATCCGAGCGGGAGTGCGTTGATGGGCCCGTGGAGAAGTGTGACCCCATCGTGACGGAGAATCCGCGGAAAGACGAGCTGTTCCCAGGCGACGCGGATAGCGGGGTTGGCCGTGCGCCACGTCGCCGATCGGATTCGAAAGTGCTCGTTCGGCTCGAGCTCCGGGGGGATCGAGACGTTGCCGGCCAAGTACGCGAGGATCTCGTCCTGGCTCTTCAGGAGCCGAAGCTGCTTCAGGAGATTGAATACGTAGCGGCTGGATCCGGCAGCGTGGAAGGACTGGCGAGTGGACAGCTTCTGCGCGTTGACGGCAATGCGGGCGGGCGGCGAAGGCACGCTGGCAGTCTACAAGATCGATCGCCGCGACCTGTGTGGGACGCCGATTGCTGACACGGGCGCTCGGCAACCCTCATCCCTCGACGGAGCTTCGTCGGACTGACTTCGCTCCAGTCCGATCCACGGGCGCCATAGTGGGGATCGGGCTTGCCGTCGCGACCGGCGCCGCCGCGGTGGTGGTGTTCACGACTACGGCGGCCGCGGACGGACCGACGCGGCTCTTGGCCATCGGCCTTCTGGTTGCGCTCTTCGTCGTGGCCGCTATTGGTGTTCTGGGGGCCCTCGAGTGCTTCTCGATGACTTACCGCCTCGGGCTGAGCGCCCTCGAGGTTCGGAGCGGATTTAGCCGCCTCCGGATCAGATACGATCAAATAGAGGCGGTCGAGGGCGGTGCGCCGCGGGAAGTGAGCGACCGTCCAGTCCTGTGGCCGGGCGCGTATTTTGGTTACACCTCGGTCCCAAACGGCCGTCGGGCGATCTGGCGTGCGACGACTGTCGAGCCCTCCCACATGGTTGCGGTCATCGGGAGCCGCGGAGAAGGAGTGATATTAACTCCCTCAGACCCAGCGGGCTTCAAGGACGCGGTCATACGTCGCGCCGCGAATGCGTTCCGCGGCCCGCGTCCGCAGGGCATCGTTCGACGAACGTGGATCGATTTCGTAGAAGAGGCGGATGATTGGTTTCGCGCTGGGTGCGTGGTGGCGCTCCTGGTCGCCGCAATTGAATTGATCATTAGCACGTCACAAACGGGCACAGCGTCACGACATTCATTCGCCGCTGTGTCAATTCTCGCAACCAACATTGTTCTCGGGTACACGGCGCTGTCTGCTGTGCCCGGAGCGTCGCGTCTGTTATTAGGGACCACCCTCTGCGCTCAACTCATCGGTATGTTGTGGTAGGGCGTACAATGGAGCCAGTGGATGGACCCTGGCGGGTTTCCGCTATCAACTTTGCTTGCTACACCTGGAGGGTACGCTTTGGCCGTCTCCGATCCGGCACGCTCGGGCGACGTCGCGATGTTCATCGATTGGGAGAACATAAAATACAGCCTTCTTAACCGTGAAAACCGACTTCCCAACGTTCAGGCTCTCAAAGAGGCAGCCGGACGCTTTGGACGAGTCGTCACCGCGAAGGCCTACGCCAACTGGCAGGAGGGCCACAACCTCCGCGATCCTAACGACCTCTACTCCGTGGGCATCGAGCCCATCTACGTCCCGACCATTTTTATCGGCCCTGGCGACGAGAGCACGGCCGGGCTTCCACGGCGCAAGAACTCGGTCGACATCAAATTGGCGGTCGACACCGTCGAGTTTGCGCTGCTGAACCCGTCCGTCTCGACGTTCGTTTTTGTCACTGGCGATGGCGACTTCATCCACCTCATCAACACGCTCCGTACCCGCGGGAAGCAGGTCGTCATCATCGGTGCGTCTTGGAACACGAGCTGGCAGCTCACGAATAGCGCCGACCAGTTCATCGCCTACGACGTGGACGTCGATCCGCAGACACCGCGCGCGGCTCCGCGCCCGGCAGCTCCATCGGTCGACGAGGCGTTCAAGGTGCTGGCTGAAGTTGTGCGGTACGTCCGTGAGAAGCGGCGGCCTAACGTTTTCGCACAGGTCAAGCTTCTCCTCGCGAGTCGGCTTGGCACCTTCGACGAGCAGACGTACGGCTTCTCGAAGTTCAAGGACTTCATGAAGGAGGCCGAGCGACGCGGTTTTGTGAAGACGCAAACCGTCGGCCTGACAGATCGCGTGTACCTCCCGGACGAGGAAGTCGAGACGGGCCTCTCTGTCGAGACGCCGCAGGAAGTGGAGAGCGAGGCGGCTGAGGTCGCCAAAGAAGCACAGATCGAGGCCAAGCCAGTCCGCAAGCCGATCGCGGAGCGGGCCCAGGTCCGCCTCACACAGATCGACGAGAGCCGACTTGTGCCCCTGATCACCTTCGTGAACCTGCTGGAGCAGGGTAGCCCGTTCATGTCGTTCAACTACATCGTTAATCGAACCGCCGAATCGCGGGTGCTACCGCTCTCGCTGACCGAGGTCTCAGCGCTCATCGATCGCGCGATCCAGGACGGGATGTTCCTCACGGAGTCCCGGACGATCCTCGATCGTGTGACGGGTGAGTACCGAGACATCAACATCTTCCGCCTCAATCGGCGGCATCCGCTCGTCGCGAGCACACTCGTCGACGACTACTCGCAGGAGCTCAACCCGGTGGGAAGCGCCTAAGCCCTGCTGGGGTTGGCGAGGCTCTTACGGCTGAAGAATGCCGCGCAGCGCCTCGAGCCCGTGGATGTATGAGCGCCAGCCAAAGCCCGCGACGACGCCTTGGGCGACCTCGGCGGTGAGGGATGTCCGTCGCCACGACTCGCGAGCGTGAATGTTTGATAGGTGGACCTCGACGATCGGGACGGACACCGCTGCGAGCGCGTCACGGAGCGATAGGCCGTAGTGCGTCAGTGCCCCCGGGTTGATTAGCAGGCCCTCGATGCGCCCCGCCTCCTCTTCGATCTTGTCGATCAGTACGCCCTCAGTATTGGACTGGAACGCCTCGATCTCCCATCCCCATCTGCCCGCGAGGTCGGCCAGCCGCGAGTTGATTTCGGCAAGCGTGACGCTGCCGTAGATCTCGGGCTGTCGCCGACCCAGCGTGCCGAGGTTTGGCCCGTGAAGGACCAGAACGCGGGTCATCCTTGGGGTAGTGTGGGTGCGACCGCTGCGGGAGCGGGACGAGCTGGCGCTGGCCCGGCGACGAGGCGGATGGCGGCATCCACGACCTGATCGGGCACGTCGGAAATCACCCGAACGGAGCCGATCCCCGTTGGCAAGATCCAGGTCGTCTTGGCGCCCGCCCGCTTCTTGTCGAGGCTGATCGCTTCTTTCACGGCTTCGGGCGAGGCCACCTCGCATCTGGAGGGCAGACCGAGCCGCTGCAGGAGTCGCGCCTGTCGGACGATCGCCTCGCGCGGGAAGAGGCCTCCCGCCCCGGCGATGCGCGCGGCCGCGTTCATGCCGATGGCGATCGCCTCGCCGTGAAGGAGCGTGCCATACCCTGTCGCAGCTTCCAGGGCATGGCCAACGGTGTGGCCGTAGTTGAGGACTGCGCGGGCCCCAGTCGTGTCGCGCTCATCTTGCTCGATCAGGGTGGCCTTCAGCTCGATGTCGCGACGGATCGCTCGTTCGGTTGCTTCCGGATCGAGCTGGTTTAGGAGCTCGGCGGAGCGCTCCAAGTCCTCGAATAGCGCGGCATCCTGGACGACGGCGATTTTCACCACCTCCGCCCAGCCGGCCGCGATCTCTCGCGGCGGCAACGTCCGCAGCACGTCGAGATCGGCAATCACGAGGTTGGGCTGGTGGAAGGCTCCGATGAGGTTCTTGCCCCGCTCGTGGTCGACACCCACCTTGCCGCCAACACTGGAGTCCACTTGGGAAAGCAGCGTCGTCGGCACCTGGATGAAGCGAATGCCGCGAAGGAGGGTCGCAGCCACGTACCCGACGAGGTCTCCGATCACTCCGCCTCCGAGCGCGACGATGACGTCCTGTCGCTCGGGCTGCTGTCGGAGCAGATTGTCGTAGACCGCATTCACGGTCTTCATGTTCTTCTGCTCTTCGCCAGCGGTGATCGATTGCCATGTGAAGGGGACCTCTTCGCCCAACCCAGCGCGAAATGCGTCGCCGTGGAGCTCGTCGACACGCTCGTCCACCACGACGTGCAGCCTCGTGTCGAGGCCGTGGGCTTTGATGATCGCGCCAATCTGAGGGAAGAGGCCTAGACCCACGTAAATCGGATACGTCTGGCTGGGCGCGCGAACCCAGATGGGCTCTCGCTGGATCTCAACCGAGTCGGGCACGGGAGTCGCGGCCGTCGGCTCGCCTGTGATCGCCCCATGGTCAATGATCGCCATTACGCGGGAAACGGTGTCGAGCGGCGTGCCAGACACGTCGATCCAGTGACCGAGCTGCGCATAGATCGGACGCCGCTCTCGGCTTAGGCGCGTGAGCGCGGTGCGTGGGTCATCCTGGAGCAGTGGACGGCCGTGGCTCTCCATTCGCTGGAGACGGTCGACAAGGACGTCGACGTGTGCATCGAGCCAGGCGATGAGGCCCACGCTCTTCATCAAGTCGCGGTTGGCCGGGTCGAGGGGCAACCCACCGCCCGTGCTGACGACGGCGCTGGGACCCGAGGCGATCTCGGCCAAGACCTTGCGCTCGGTGTCGCGGAAGGCAGGTTCACCCGAGGATTCGAAGAGCTCGGGAATCGTCTGACCTGTGCGGCGCTCGATCTCTGTGTCGGTATCGATGAACGGTAGGCCGAGCTCGTCGGCGAGGAGTCGGCCGGCGGTCGTCTTACCGGTGCCACTCAGCCCGACGAGGAAGATGTGTCCAGGCTTGACGGCGTCCGGAGAGCCGTCATCGGACGTCGAAGCGTGCACCGCTGACTCTCCAACACTGATTATCGGGTCGACTGTAGCGCCTGCTCCGCGGCCTTCCACATCACATCCGTCGGTGGCCGGACGCCGGTCCACAACTCGAACGCGGCGGCCGCCTGGTGGACGAGCATCCCGAGCCCGGGCAGTGTGCGGGCACCCTGCCGTTCCGCGGCGCGCAGGAAGGACGTTTTCGGCGGATTATAGACAATGTCGACGGCTAGGCTTCCCGCGGTCATGGGGCTCGGGTCGACCGGCATCTCATCCGATCGGAGGCCAACGGACGTCGCGTTCACTACTACTGTAGCTTGTTCCAACAAGTTTGGAATGGTCGAGGCGTCGAGTGCGACGGCCCTCGTGCGAGTTCCCTTCGCAAGCGGCTGCAAGTCGCTGAGGAGTCGCTCTGCTCGCTCGACATGGCGATTCACGATCGTGAGCTCCGTAGCGCCGTCTTGGAGCGCGACCAAGGTGATGGCTCGTGCGGCTCCGCCCGCTCCCAGGAGAACCACTCGCTGACCCGCGAGAGTGGCGCCGCTGTCGATCTCGAGCGACCGACGGAATCCCGTCGGATCAGTGTTCTCCCCGATGAGCTGTGCACGCCCATCGGCGTTGTCTTTCCGAATGACTGTGTTGACCGCTCCGACGAGTCGCGCGTCACCCGTCACCTCGTCGAGGTACGGCACGATCTGCTCCTTGTGGGGAACGGTAACGTTGCACCCAAGGGCGTCGTGATTGGCACGGAGCGCGGCTACCCAGGTTGCCAGGTCCGATGGGTCGACGTCCGCGGCGCGGTACTGGCCGTCTATTCCGCACGCTCTGAAGGCCGCGTTGTGGATCGCTGGTGAGAGAGAATGCCCGATGGGGTGGCCCGCGACGTAGGCGAGGCGGGTCACGCACGATCCCGATGGACACTCAGGGCGGCGAGGTCGTTCCAGAAACCAGGATAGGAGACGGTGACGGATTCAGGGCGGAGGACGTGGACGGGCTCGTCGGCGAGCAGGCCCGCGACGGCTAAGGCCATGGCCATGCGATGGTCCTTATGGCTGTCGGCCTCGCCGCCGGCGATGCGGCCAGCGCCGTGAATGACCATGCCGTCGGGTCGCTCTTCCATTCGCGCGCCAATACGGGAGAACTCTTGAACGACCACCGCGATGCGGTCGGACTCCTTGTAGCGGAGCTCTTCCGCGTCCGTCACGATCGTGTCGCCCTCGGCCATGCAGGCCGCGACGGCGAGGATCGGAGCCTCGTCGATGAGCCGTGGGATCAGAGCGCCGCCGATGGTTGCCCCGCGGAGGCGGGACGACCTCGCAACGATGTCGCCGACCGGCTCTCCCCCCACGACTCGCTCATTGGTAACCGAGACGTCTGCGCCCATGAGCCGCAGAACGTCGAGAAAGCCGGTCCGCCCCTCGCTGATGCCCACGTTGCGCACGGTGATCTCAGCGTCGGGGTGGGCACACGCGGCCACGACCCAAAAGGCGGCGGCTGACGTATCGCCAGGAACCATCACGTCGACTGCTTTGAGCGTACGCCCGCCGCGTACGTGGATGTTCAGCCCGTCGACCGAGATGTCGGCGCCCTGGGCGGCGAGGAGGCGCTCGGTATGGTCTCGCGACGCTGCTGGCTCGATCAAGTGCGTTTCGCCAGCGGCGAATGCACCCGCCAACAGGAGACATGACTTAACCTGGGCGCTGGCGACGGGTAGCGCGTATTCGATGCCTCGGAGGTTTCCGCCACGGATTGCCAGCGGCAGGTAGTCATCGTCCTGGCGACCCATGGCCGTGGCGCCCATGGAGCGCAGCGGATCGATGATCCGGTCCATCGGGCGCGATCTGAGGGAGTCGTCGCCGGTCAACACCGTGAGGAATGGCTGGGCGGCCAGGATGCCTGAGAGGAGACGCGTTGTCGTGCCAGAGTTGCCGACGAATAGCACGTCGGACGGTTCTCGGAGGCGCGCGCCGCCACCCTTGATCGTGCAGGCGTTCGGGCCCTTCTCGCTGATCTCGACTCCGAGCGCGCGCATCGCGCCGATGGAGGAGCGCACGTCGTCCCCGAGCCCGAGGTTCTCGACGTGCGCGACTCCATCGGCGATCGCGTTTTGCAGAATCGCGCGGTGGGAGATGGACTTGTCCCCCGGGACGTTCACCTCACCCCGAAGCTGGCGCGCGGACGTCACGGTTCGATGCGCCGCCGCGATCGTCGGGCTCATCGGCTCCGCCATTCCAATTGGTCCCGATCCCTAAACGGCTGCCGCGGCGGATGCCATTCGGCGACCCGTCGCGGTGACGACCGCTTCGAGGGAGCGCATCATGTCGCCGAAGTTGTCGGGTGTCAGCGCCTGTGGGCCATCGGACCAAGCGTGGTCGGGATCCGGGTGCACCTCGACGATGATGCCGTCGGCGCCCATCGCCGCGGCGGCCAGGGCCATCGGCTTCACTAAGTACCACTTGCCGGTGCCGTGGCTCGGGTCCGCGATGATCGGCAGGTGGGTCAGGCGGCGGGCCATGGCGATCGCGCCAAGGTCGAGGGTGTTGCGGAGCATCGTCTCGAAGGTGCGGATGCCGCGCTCGCACAGCATGACGTTCTTGTTGCCCTCGGCCAGGATGTACTCGCTGGCCAGCAGCCACTCTTCGATCGTGGCCGACATGCCGCGCTTCAGCATCACTGCCTTGCGGGACTGACCGACGCGGCGCAGCAGCGGGTAGTTCTGCATGTTGCGCGTGCCGATCTGGAAGACGTCGGTGTACTGCTCTACGAGGTCCACATCGCCCGGCTCCATCACCTCGGTGATGACCGGAAGGCCCGTCAGCTTCCGCGCCTCGGAGAGGTACTCGAGGCCTTCTTCGCCCATCCCCTGGAAGCTGTACGGCGAGGTACGCGGCTTGAAGGCGCCACCGCGGAGGAGGCGCGCGCCATGATCTGCGACGGCCTTCGCGGTGGACAGGCAATGGTCGCGGCCCTCGACCGAGCAGGGGCCGGCCATGACCACAAAGTCCCCGCCGCCGATCTGCACTCCATTCACGTCGATGACGGTGTCGGTCGGCTTGAAGTCGCGGCTCGCCAGCTTGTACGGCTTGGAGATGCGGGTCGCGGAATCGACGCCGGGCATTACCTCGAAATGCTCTTGGTAGTCTTCAGGGAAGCCCGTGCCGATCACGCCGATAACGGTCCGCTCGGCGCCGTGGGAGACCTCGGCTTGCCAGCCGTCCTCCTCGAGCCGATCGATGACGCGTTTGATGTCCTGTTCGGTTGCCGACTTCCCCATAACGATGATCACTGACGTTCCTCCTGCTGCGGACGCTACCGCGCGTTTTCAGACAAACAAAAAAGCAGTCCTCCGATTTGGGACTGCTTTCGCGACACGGGGCTTGAAGATCAGCGCTATCTGACCGTCGGCACCTCCCCGTGCCGCGGACTAAAGTAATACGCGTAAGCGAACCAGTTGACTTGCTTGCTCACGATCCTACTCGCCGATCTGAGTTGGTGGGCAGTATACGCACCCGTTGTTTTCGGTGTCAAATACCCGTTCGGTCGGTTTTAGTTATGAGGCAACACGATCATTCCCGACCTTGGCGTTCGCAGCGTGTGACACTTGCGCCCCGTTCAAGCGCCCGCGGCCTCCAGGAGCGCTACGGCTTCTGCGCTTGTCGGGGCGGCAAGCACCTCCGCTGTGGGGCCTTGCTGGAGCACGTGGCCGTCGTAGTAGAGGACGAGGAAGCTCGCGAGCTGGCGCACCTCGGCGAGATCGTGGGTCACGAGCAGCATGGGCATGCCGGTCTGCTCCTGGATCAATGCGAGCTCCCTTCTTAGTTGCGCGCGGGCCAGTGCGTCGACGGCCGCGAACGGTTCGTCGAGCAGGAGAAGGTCGGGAGAGGGCGCGAGGGCGCGCGCGAGAGCGACCCGCTGCTGTTGTCCTCCAGAGAGGTCGCCAGGGTAGCGATCGGCCAGATCCGGGAGCTCGACCATTTCCAGCAGGCTTGCTACCCGTGCATCTCGCTCGCCTGCCGAAAGGTGGTTGAGTCCATATCCGACGTTTGCCGTGACCCGCAGATGCGGGAAGAGGGCGTATTGCTGGAACAGGTAGCCGACGCGACGGTCGCGCGCCGGCACGTCGATGCGTCCCATGCTGTCGAATAGGAGCCGTCCGTTCACCTGGACGCGGCCGCGGTCCGGATGGAGAAGGCCGGCGATCGCGCGGAGCGTCGATGTCTTACCCGAACCGGACGGGCCGAAGAGGGCAGTGATCCCCTCAGGAGCAGAGAAATGCGCGTCCACGGTGAAGTTGCCGAGGCGCTTGATGATCTGGGCGTCGACGCTCACCAGCGCCCCTGGCGACCGAGGCGAGTCAAGACGAGCAGCGCGGCGGCCGTTATCGCCGACAGAATGAGAGCGAGGAGATTGGCTTGCTCGAGCCGCCCGGCTTGGACCGCGTCGTAGATCGCCAGGCTCGCGGTCTGGGTTCGACCCGGAATGTTTCCTGCCACCATCAGGGTCGCGCCGAACTCACCGATCGAACGGGCGAAGCAGAGCGCCAAGCCAGCCACAATCCCGCGCCAGGCAAGCGGCATCGTCACCGTGAGGAAGATCGACCATTCTGATCGTCCGAGCGTGCGAGCGACTTCTTCATAGATGCTGTCGACCTGTTCGAACCCGGCCTGAGCGGCCCGTATCAGGAACGGGACGGCGGCGACGAACGAAGCGACAACGGCAGCTTGTGGCGTGAAGACCATCGGCGCACCGGCGAGCGTCTCCACGAAGCGACCGATAGGGCTTTGCCTACCGACGAGGACGAGGAGGTAGTAGCCGAGCACCGTTGGCGGCAGCACCATAGGCAGGACGATGAGCACGCTGAGCAGGTCTCGTCCGGGGAAGCGATGACGCGCAAGCACCCAGGCCAGAGGCACTCCCACGAGGAACGAGAGCAGTGTCGCCAACCCTGCGACCCGAAGCGACAGGCCGAGAGGAAAGAAATCCATGTGTCTGGCTATTCTCCCGGGAGCGCGAATCCGTACTTCTTCATGATGGGTCGCCCCTCGTGCCCGTTCACGTAGTTGATGAACGTCTGCGCCTCGACCGGATGCTTCGTGCGCTTGATGACGGCCACAGCCTGGCGGAGGGGCGCATAGAGGGATTGGTCAACGAGGGTGTATGGCGTCCCGGGTACGCCTAAGGCGACCGATAGCGCGACGATCCCTGCGTCGGCGTTACCTGTTTGGACGAGTTGGAAGGTTCCAGCGATGTTCTCGCCGAACACGACCTTGGGCTCGATCTGGTCCCATACACCGCTTGCTTGTAGCGCCTGCTTCGCAGCGAACCCGTACGGCGCCGTCTCGGGGTTCGCGATGGCGATCGCCCGGAGCTCGGGACGGGTCAGGTCTTGGAGGGTCTTGGGCTCAAACGCGGCGCTGGAAGCCGACGTGATCACGAGTCGGCCGGTCGCATAGAGGTCGCGGGTGTGGTCGCCGAGGAGCCCTTTCTCTTCGAGGTTGGCGAGGAATCGCTCGTCCGCCGCAAAGAAGACGTCGGCCGGCGCGCCATTCTCGATCTGGGTGGCGATATTTCCGGTGGCGCCGAAGCTCACGGTGACCTGGCGGCCAGTCGTGGCCTGGTACTGGTTCGCGAGCTCGGTCAGCGCAAACTGCAGATCCGATGCTGCGAGGACGAGTATCGCCTCGCTCGGCGCGGTCGCCACGGGAGCGGCCGGAGTCCGTGGAGCTTCCGCGGCGCGCGTCGGAGCGCACGCACCGAGGATCACCAGGCACAACAAAATCGACAGAAAGGCTCTCAAAGTGACGCTCCCTAGGCTGCCGTTGCGGGTAGATCCGAGATCACGGCGCCCATCATGTCCACCTCGTAACCAGGCAAGGAAGCAATTTCGGCCCGGAGCCGCGCGCTCTGCAGTGCCTCGAGCAAGCTCGCCACCGCTGAATGCGTCACGTGCTCGCGTGGGATGACGAGGTCAAACCTCACCTCGTCCAGCGCCAAAAAGCCGAGATCGAACACGCGGGCCGTCGCGCGCAGCGCGATCGCGGCATCCGCCCCGCCGCTTGCTACGGCGATGGCCGCGGCCAGGTGACTGCCGACCGAATGGGCGTAGCCCGCCACGGCTTCGGTCGGTACCCTCTCACGCGCCAGCGCTGCGTCGAGAAGGACGCGGCTACCGGAGCCAATCTCGCGATTCACGATGCGGACGTCAGGTCGGGCCAGATCCGCCACGCCGCGGATCGCCTTCGGGTTCCGGGGCGCGACGACGAGGCCCTGCTCCCAGCGCGCGAAGGCGACCACGAGTCCGCCAGTATGGGCGAGCGCCCGACGTGCGCCGCTGACGTTGAATCCGCTCCCATCCTGCTCACGCAGGTGGGTTCCCGCGACGTGCGCCTCTCCCCTGGCAACCCCGTCAAGCGCGCGTTGGCTCGAGGCGGGGAGCCATCGGACACACCCGCCAGAGTCCCGGGAGGCGAGGTGGTTGGCCAGGATCGAGAGGCTCGGGTCACAGCCGAGGATTAGCGCCGTCTGCTCGAGCCGGTCCGCGGCGGTTAGGAGCTCGATTCCACCGCGTCGTTTGTCCAGATTTCCAACATCGTTGAACAGGGCATCCGCTTGCACGAAGCCGACCTCGAGGTCGAGTCCCGCGCCAAGTGGGTAGCCAAGCCAGCGATCTCCCACGTGGGCCAGGGCCAGCCGGGTGCCATTGGTCGCATCGCTCACGAGCTCCACGTCCGGTCCGCCCGGTTCCTTGTGGAGTGCGAATAAGTCTTCCACCCGGCAATGGAGCGCGGCAGCCAGGCGCAGGGCGACCGCGGTATTCGGAACGTAGTGGCCAGACTCGATGGAGCTGATGGCCTGGCGGGTCAGACCGGCGCTGCGAGCGAGCGCACCCTGTGCAAGCCCGCGCGCTGTGCGAAGCTGGCGCACGTGACTCACGAGATCTGGCGCGGCTGTCCGTCGTCCCATTGCTGCTCCTATCGCATCGATTGTAGCGAATAGCGGGCACGATGTCTTGAATCCGAAGTTTTATCGGGAACACCCCATGCAGGAGCTGCAGTTCAGCTTCATAATCAGGCTCATGACGGAGCATCGAGTCTGAAGTCCTGGAGGCTCCGCGCCGCCACGGCCCTCGCGTTTTGCCTCCTCGGCGTTGCGGTATGCACGGCGGCTGCGCTCACCGATTCATCGATTCGTGCACGGCTGCTCTCTCCGCTTGCCCTTGCGTGGCAGATGCTGGAGGCGATCCGCAACTCGGACGAAAGCTTTGCCGACTCCGACGGACGGGTCACCGAGCTTCGTGTCTCGCATGGTGTAGCCACCGGCGACGTGACCGCCACGACCGCCGTCATTTGGGCACGAGCGACACACCCCGCGACAATGCGCGTCGAATACCGGATCGATGGCGCTGCGACCCTTTCGCAGGCCGCTCCCGTTGGCGCAACGGCCGCCACGGACCACACCGCCGTGGCGCGGCTCGCCGGGCTGACTCCGGGCTCGTTGTATCGATATCGCGTGTGGTTCGATCGACCACCAGGCAGCGGCGGCGACCAATCCGTTTCCGTCGAGGGGGCGTTCCGCACGGCGCCTGATGCTCAAACGTATGCGCCTGTGTCGTTCGTCTTCAGCGGCGACCTCGGCGGCGCCGGCTATTGTCGGCCGATCGCCGGTGGGTACGCGATCTTCGATGTGATGCGCACCCTGACTCCGCACTTCTTCGTCGCGCAAGGCGACATGATCTACGCGGATAACGAGTGCCCCTCTTACGGGCCCGACGGCACGCGCAATGTTCCGGGTGGCTTCCCGTCGGTGGCGGACGGCGAGGTCGACTGGACCAACTCGGCGCGGGTTAGGGACGCGTACCTGCGTCACTGGCGGTACAACAGGGCGGACCCGGCCTACCAGCGCTTCCTCGCGAGCGTTCCACTCATCAGCCAATGGGACGATCACGAGATCCTGAACGATTCGGGTCACAGTTGGCCCACGCCGGGCGGGGCACACATGTTCCGCGACGGCTACCAGAATCTGGTCGCCGCGGGTCGTGATGCCTTCTTTTCCTATGCGGCGATCGATCGCAGCCCCGAGGACGCGTATCGCGTCTATCGCTCGTTCAATTGGGGTCGAGCGATGGACCTGTTCGTCCTGGATGCTCGGTCGTATCGTAGCCGGAACGACGAGGCAGATACCCCGGAAAATCGGAAGACGATGCTCGGTCCCGCGCAGCTCGAGTGGCTGCAGCGGGGTCTTTCGGACTCCAAAGCGACCTGGAAGGTCGTGGCTGCCGAGATTCCGCTCTCGATTCCAACGGGTGGCATCGGGGCCGTGGCCTTGGGTCGCGATGGTTGGGCGCGCGGCGAGGATTCTGGGCCCGCGAGCCAAACGGGCTTCCGGCGCGAGCTGCTGGAGCTGGTGAGGTACCTGGATGACCACACCATCCGGAACGTCGTCTTTATCACGGGGGATGTTCACCAACCCGTGTCGCTCCGGTACGGGACGGACCCGAATGGCGACGGTCGGCCACTCGTGTTCCACGAGCTCATCGCGGGACCACTGAGCGCCAGCCCAGGGCCACGGGTCGATCCCAATCCCGATCGGATCCTGGGCCCCACGGTCCTTTACAAGGAGACGGGCTTCTTCAACTTCGGCTACGTTTGGGTCGAGGCGGCATCAGACGGCAAGATCCACCTGCTCGCCGACGTGCGCGGTCCGGACGGGGCCATCAGGCCTGGCTCGAGTTTGGATCTCGCGCCCGAGTGACGAAGCGACCTATGAGCGGGAGAAGGCGAGCGCGCACTCGCGGACCAGCTTCGCCGCGGCCGTGGACGTGATGTCGTTGACGTCGACGGCCGGAAGGACTTCCATGACGTCGACTGCGACCACGTTGCAGACCTGCAGGCTATAGACCAGCTCGATCAGCTGAAAGAACGTCGCCCCGCCTGGTTCTGGGCAGCCAGTGCCCGGCGCGCACGACGGATCGAGCACGTCGATGTCGATGGACAAATAGATCGGCCGATCGCGGATTCGCGATAGGACATCGTCACTGATTTCCATACCTGAGCCCGACACCATGCAGCTCCGTGCGAGCTCGAACTCCTCGCGAGTGCCGGAGCGAATGCCGAACTGGGCAATCCGATCGAGGCCGATGTCGTCCGCGACGCGTCGCATGACCGTTGCATGCGACATGGACTCGCCTTCGTACTCGTCCCGCAGGTCGGTGTGTGCGTCGGCGTGGACGATGACCAGGTCAGGGTACCGCGCCAAGGCCCCGCGAATGGCGCCCACGGATGCGGTGTGCTCCCCGCCAAGCAGGATAGGCAGACCGATCGTGCACGCCTCGCCCATCGCTTGGGCGATCGCGTCCAACGCTGATGCCATGTCGAACCCGTCGAGCGCCACGTTGCCCCAGTCGGCGAGCTGCAAGTCGACGAGGTCTAGACCCAGGCGCGGGCTGTAGGTCTCCAGTACGTCGGAGACAACTCGGATCCGGTCGGGTCCCTCCTTGGTGCCGCTCTTGAAGGACTCAGTTCGGTCGAGTGGCGCCCCGAGAAGGATCACGGACGGAGTCTGCGTCGCGCTGGCGCCGAGGAACGCGGTCGTCGGCGGTATGAGATCCACCGATCGACTCAGGCGATCATCTCGGCGACGAACGGTGGGAGGGCGAAGGCGGCATGGTGGATCTCCGGTGAGTAGTAGCGCGGGCTCATCGAGGCACGGGCAAGCCGCTCGCCGATGGTCGTCTTGTCCACCGCCGTGGGACCGTGCCGCTTCGACCCGATCGTATAGCTCCAGAGGCAGCCCGGATATCCGGGGACATAGCCCAGGTAGGTCCTCACGATGGGGAACACGCGACGCATGTTCTCGACCTGTGACTTCAGCTCGTCGGCCATAAACAGGGGGGAGCTGCTCTGTGCCACCATCAACCCGTCGTCGTTCAAGCATCGCGCGACGTCGGAGTAGAACGGCGCCTCGAAGAGCTCGACGGCCGGTCCCACGGGGTCGGTCGAGTCGATGATGAACACGTCGAATTGGCCTTGGTTCTGGCGCATGTACGCGACGCCGTCGCCAATAATCAGGCGGCCGCGTGGGTGCTCGAAAGCGCCCCCGGACAGCGCCGGCATGTACGTCTTGCAGGACTCGACGACGTCCGCGTCGATCTCAACTTGGATGGCTTCGGCGACTGGGTGCTGGAGCACGTGCCGCAGCGCGCCGCCATCCCCGCCGCCGACGATGAGGACGCGCTGGGGGTCCGGGTGAGTCATGAGCGGCACGTGGACGAGCATCTCGTGATACATGAACTCGTCGCGCTCTGAGGTCTGCCATGCCTCGTCAAGCACGAGAACGCGGCCGAAGGCGTTGCTCTCGAGTATTTCGAGCTCCTGGAACGGTGTCTTTATCGCGGTGAGTCGCTGCTTGACCTGAACGCCTTGAGCGTATCCGGACTTCTCGACCTCGAAAAACCAGTCGCCCTGGATCCTGGGGGCGCCGGGGTTACTCAACCACGATTCCCCGGACGATGTGCATCATCTGGATGCGCTCGGGGGTGAAGTGCTCGCGGATGGCCGCGACTGCGCTGGTGAGGTCGCGCTCCTCACCACAGGTGAAGACGTCGACAGCGGCGTAGCCGTGCTCTGGCCAGGTATGGATCATGATGTGCGATTCGGCGACGATTGCCACGCCGGTCACGCCGACGGGTGAGAACGGGTACACACGCAGATCAAGAAGGGTCACCTTGGTTGCCGCGACGATGTCGCGGAGCGCCTGCTCGACGACGTCTGGCGCATTGAGATTCGTGCAGCCCCACAGCTCCAGGACCAGATGGGTGCCGACACCCTTCCCGACGCTAGTGCCCACAGTCTGCATCGTCACCTCCACCACAGAACTACTGCTGCCACGCTTGAACCGATGTGCTCTACGGTGTGGCTCGCCGACCGCACGATGACACGCTCGAGCTCCAAACCCCGCCGCATGAAAGACTCGTCCACCATCTTGCGGACGACGGCTTCCATCTCTTCCGGAGTGCCGGGACCCGAGTGCTCCATGATCATTCCGTGACTTCCGGTGCCTAGCCCTATCCCCACGCATGCGGTGATGAGCTGGTTCGGCTGATCGCTCTGCGCGCTGGTCAGCACGGCCGGGACAACGGCCCCTGCCTCGATCTCGATCGGCCCGCCGACGATTACCGCGTCCCTTGGTGCCACGCTTGTAACCTTGACGAGGTTCCACTGGCCGATGCCCGCGGCGATCAGCGCATTATCGAACGCGTTCAGTTTGGTATCGCCCTCCGCCGCTCCGTGGGTGACCCACATGACGTCGGGCGCAACAGGTCTCATTCTCAGTTTCCACCCATGCAAAAGCACCACCCCAAGGTGGCCCCCCGAACGAGTCGGGGAGGAATGGCGGTCAGCCAACCCCAGAAAATGGTGCTCAATTTGAGCTATGATGCGCCTACGCGACCTTCGCGATTGGGCAGACGCTCAGACGCATGAGCGGTGCCGCGTCAATTCGTGTCGGAAAAGCCTCCGCGCGTTGTCAGTGCAAACTGCTAGCGCAAAAACAAGTATATCACACGTCGTCCTCGTCCCTCTCTCTGAGGAGGGGATCTCGCGGCTGGCCTTTGCGCGCGACCGTGAGCCACCCCGTATGGCTGATCATCGACCGAACCGGCCGAGCAGTTGCCCCCTTGAACTCCCACCGACGGTAGAGCGTCTCGTACGTGTCGATCTCAGAGAACGAGCCGCTGGATCGATACGCCTCGACCGTCGCCTGTACCTGTGTGATGTTCGGGACATAGGAGCAAATGATGCCGCCGGGCACAAGGGCGCTCGCCGCGTGGGGCGCGACCCGGCCAGGGTCGGGTAGGTCCAGCACCATGCGGTCGAACGGTCCATCGTCGATACCTTCGTAGATGTCCCGCACGCGTTGAATCCAGTTGGGCGTCTCCCCCATGAAGACGCGGACGTTCTTGGTCGCGTGCTCCATCATGTCGGCGCGCGCATCGTACGTCACGAGGGCGCCGGTCGGTCCTATTGCTCGGAGCAGCGGAATCGAGAGCGCGCCGGACCCGACACCGCCCTCGAAGACGCGAGCGCCCGGGAAGATGTCCGCCCAGACGAGGATGAAGGCGACGTCCTTTGGATAGATGATCGCGCTCTTCCGGGGCATGTCCATCAGGTAGTCGTGCATGCGGGGGCGGTAGGCCCAGACTGGGCGGCGAAGGGAGGTCGGGAAGCGGACGCCCTCGTTTTGGCCGAGGATGTCGTCGTGCTTGACTACGCCCTGATGAAAGTGGAATTGGCCGTTCTCGCGGAGGCGGAAGAGGTAGTGCTTGCCCGAGCGATCCAGTAGGAGAACGAGGTCATCGATCTCGAAGGGGGCGGGGATTGGTGCCTCCGGCGCGGTTGTGCTCTCTTGGCGTGCGAAAGTATAGTCGGTTAAGGGACTGTGCTCTGATCTCCCCGTTTAGAGCGCCAGCAATTACGGAGGAGAGACCATGTATAAGCGCATCCTTGTTCCTCACGACGGCTCAACCTTCGCCGAGCAAGTGCTTCCCCATGCGATCGACATCGCAAAGCGGTTCGAGGCCGAGATTCATCTTCTCGAAGTGATCGAGCCGCCGAACCCCGCGCTCTTCACCCAAGAGATGGATGGAGGCCTCGGTGCTGAGATCACAGCCGAGGCGCTGCTGGAGGCGGAAGAAGCTCAACGCGAGCAGGGGGAGCAACGCCTTTCCGCGCTCGCGGAACGCCTCGAGGCCGACGGTGTGACAGCGGTGTGGCGGATCGTCGAGGGCTCGCCCGCCCGGGAGATCATCAATTACGAGAAGGAAGCTGACATCGACCTCGTGACGATGGCCAGCCACGGCCGCACCGGGCTCGTTCGGATGGTGCTGGGCAGCGTCACCGATACGGTGCTGCGCGAGGGCGGGCGGCCGGTTCTCGTGGTGCGGGCGAAGGAGGGGGCATAGCTACTCTTCCCAGTCTTCCTCGTCGTCGTCTTCCGATGATGCGGTGGAGACACTCAGGGCGGCAACTTCCCGGAGCCGCACCGCGTCCACGTAGAATTCACCTTCCCATGCGTAGGCAAAGGTCTTGACGACGTCGGTACCCATCTGGCGGATCAGGTCGTCCGCATAAGCTCGCACCGATTCCTCAGTGGGAGCCTCTTCTAGCATCTCTCGGACGGAGATCGTCTCTCCCGAGAGAAGCGTGAACTCTATGGAGAGAGACGGCACGTAGCCGTACTCCTCTTCCCCTTCAAAGCTGTCGGCAGCCATCTCGACCCCGCAATCTGCGCATGCGCGCATTCAATTTTCATTTCGTGGTTCCGCAAGCGAGAAACCCGTTTTGTTACAGAGCTCGCTCTAACTGTAACTTCGTATATGATACGCGGCAGCCGCGGCGCGGGCCGCGCCGGGCAATCTAGAATCCGTGAGCGGACACCGTGCGCACCCTGACTTCTGTGCTTCTCCTCTTTCTCGTTGCCCTCGCACCCCTTCCCACCGCCGCAGCCTCTACCGCGTGTGACTACAGCTCCGACGCTACGGAAAGCCTGCAGCTCGTTCGGGAAGCATATGACCTCCTGGAGGGTCTCTTCGTCGAGCGACTGCCGTCGGAGCAGCTTCTGACGCCGGCGAGTCAGGCAGTGTGGGAACGGGCCGCCGTCGACGTGCCGTCCCTGGGAGACACGTCCCCGTCAGGGCTCGTGGGACGGAGCGAAGTCGAAGAGTGGCCGGTGTTCGCTGGTGTCTATTGTGCCGCGTGGGACGCGTCCGATGTGCCGTTGGACGCCCTGGCGTACACCGCGATTCGCGCGATGACACGGGCGGTCGACGAGGGGCACACGCGCTTCCTCACACCACAGATGTACTTGGATCATGAAGCCTGGGCAGCTGGGGACTCGCGCTACGACGGGATCGGCGCGCGCCTGCGAAGCAATCCATTGGGTGTGCAGTACGTCTTTCCGGGCAGCCCCGCTGACGAGGCGGGCCTTGCGTTTGGAGACAACATCGTCGCTATCAACGGCGACTCCGCCGCGGATATGTCGGCCTCCGATGCGGTGATCCTGGTGCGCGGCGAAGCCGGGACGTCGGTACAGATCACCATAGAGCGCCCGGGCCTCGATGGTCTCCAGACCTTCGATATCCCACGGGCAAGGATCCGGATCCCGGTCATCGAGTCGCGCATGATCGGTGACATCGCTTACCTTCGCTTGCAGGGCTTTCCGACCCCCGACCTTACGGAGGGTGTCGCGGAGGCCCTCCGGGAGTTCCGCGCTGAAGCAGCCGTTGCCCTCGTACTCGACCTCCGTGGCAACACGGGTGGGCGCCTCGACGTAGGGACGATGATCGCGAGCTACTTCCTTCCGGTCAATGCGCCCGTGTATCAGCAGACGACGCGCCGGGGTCAGCACACGACAGCGGTCTCGTTGAATCAAAAGATCTGGGACCGACCGATGGTCGTGCTCATCGACGACGCGACGGCGTCGATGGGGGAGATCCTGGCGTCTGCGCTGCAGGAAGGCTCCGTGGCGACGCTGATCGGTAGGACCACCGCGGGCGCCGTGGCCGGAAGCATCGTCGTACCGCTCAGCGACGGCTCCGCGGTGCAGGTGACCACGCTACGCATCGACTCAGGGCGTGGCGAGCTGCTGAACAACATCGGCGTGCATCCGGACGTCGAGATCGCGGTAAATCCTGACGACGTGCGCGCGGGACGGGACGAAGTACTCGACGTGGGGCTGGACAGGCTTCGGACGCAGCTCAGCGCCGAGAGGCAGACGGCAGGCGAGGCGCCTGCCCCTGCCGCGACGTCGCCGTCCAGCGGAGGCGTGGCACCGGTCAACTGATGGCCAGGCGCGTCATCCTGGACGTTGATCCGGGTATCGACGACGCGCTGGCGGTCCTGCTGGCGCTTCGCTCTCCCGAGATCGAGGTCGTCGCGGTCACGACCGTGGCGGGCAACGTCACGGTGGATCTTGGGACGAAGAACGCGCTCTCGATCCTGGCGAGTGCCGGGGCCGCGAACACCCCGGTGTATCCGGGGGCGGCGCGCCCCCTCGTCGGCCGGCTGACGACGGCGACGTTCTTTCACGGGAAGGACGGACTCGGCGGTGTCGAGCTGTCCGAGCCAACGACACCGGCGCAAAGCATGCCAGCGGCGGCCTTCCTCGTCGAGGCCAGCAGAGGCCCCGAACCGGTCACGATCGTTGCAACAGGCCCGCTGACGAACCTTGCGCTCGCGTGTCGGTTGGATCCAGTGTTTGCGAGCCGCGTAGAGCGAATCGTTGTAATGGGTGGGGCGGTGGCGTGCCCGGGCAACGTGACGCCGGTCGCGGAGGCGAACGTCTACACAGATCCCGAGGCTGCGGCAATCGTGCTCGATTCTGGCGCGCCGATCACGCTCGTTGGCCTCGACCTCACCATGAAGGCGGGCCTCACACCCACGCGATTCGAAGAGGCGGTTGGTCGAGCGAGGCTGGATGATTCCATCGGGAAGATCGCGATACGGCTGATGCAGGCCTATTTGGACGTTGCCGCGAAGGTGGGGAGCGACTCGGCCGCGCTGCACGACCCGCTTGCGGTGGCCGTCGCGTGCTTACCGGACCTGGTGAGCACCCGGCGACTACAGATCGCAGTCGAGCTCGCGGGGACACTTACACGCGGGCAGACGGTGGCATGGCTGAGCGGGACGGAGGAGATGCGGATGCTTCGGGGCGATCACATCGACATCGTCGGGATTCAACCGGTGGTGGGCAAAGTGGATGTGGCGATGGCAGTCGACGCCGAGCGCTTTTTCGATCTGTTCCTAAGGCGCTTGCTCAGCGGCCCCAGTAGTTCGGCGCTTGCTTCGTCATGATGACGTCGTGGGGGTGACCCTCTTCGAGGGCGGCTCCCGACACGCGGATGAACTGGGCCTTCGTCTTGATGTCCGGCACGGTGGCCGCGCCGACGTACCCCATGGCTGCGCGGATGCCGCCCACGAGCTGATAAATGAGGGCGGATAGCGCGCCCTTGTAGGGCACCTCGCCTTCGATGCCCTCGGCGATCAGCTTCATGCTCTGGACGCCCTCTTGGAAGTACCGATCGCGGCTGAAGCCGCGATCGCGCATGGCGCCGAGCGACCCCATGCCGCGGTACTCCTTGTAGCGCTCACCTTGGTGGAGAACCACCTCGCCCGGGCTCTCGTCGACGCCCGCGAGCAGGCTGCCGAGCATGACCGCATCCGCTCCGGCGCCGAGCGCTTTTGCGATATCGCCCGATTGACGGATGCCGCCATCCGCGATGACGCAAACGCCACTCCGTGCAACGGTTCGCGCGCAATCGTCGATGGCTGTGAGCTGTGGAACTCCGACGCCGGCAACGACGCGCGTGGTGCAGATCGATCCCGGGCCGATGCCGATCTTGACGGCGCTGGCGCCGGCTTCGACCAGCTCGTCCGCGGCCTCGGCGGTTGCAATATTCCCCGCGATGACCGGCACGGATGTTCGTCGCTTGACTTGTCTGACCATCTCTATGACGCCTGTCGAGTGGCCGTGCGCTGTGTCTACCACGAGCACGTCGACGCCGCAGCGGACGAGCTCCATGGCGCGCTCCTGCGCATCGTCCCCCACGCCGACCGCTGCCCCCACGCGGAGCCGTCCCTGGTGGTCCAGGGTTGCATTCGGGAACTCGATCTGCTTTTGGATGTCCTTGACCGTGATCAAGCCGCGCAGGCGACCATCTTCGTCCACGACAGGGAGCTTTTCGATGCGATGGCGGTGGAGGATCTGCTTCGCCTCTTCGAGCGTGGTGCCGAGTGGGACCGTGATCAGCCCCTCGCTCGTCATCAGGTCGCCGACCGCCTGCTGGAGGTCGACGCCGAAGCGGATGTCGCGGTTGGTAAGGATTCCCACCAGCTTGCTATTCTTGGTGATCGGAACGCCGCTGATGTGATAACGCTCCATGATAGCGACTGCTTCCGAGAGGGGACGGTCGGGCTCGAGCGTGATGGGCTCGACGATCATTCCGGACTGGCTGCGCTTGACCGTGTCGACCTCGCGAGCCTGGTCCTCGATGGACATATTGCGATGGATGATGCCGATGCCGCCTTCGCGCGCCATGGCGATCGCAAGTCGAGCCTCCGTGACGGTGTCCATGGCGGCCGAGACGATGGGGATCGAGAGAGAGATGTCCGGCGTGAGCTTCGTGGCGGTCGATACTTCGGACGGCAACACGGAGGAGCGCCCAGGAATCAGCGTGACGTCGTCGAAGGTCAGACCCTCGCGCACAAACCTGTCAGTCATTGTTAGCATGGGGGGCCTCCTTATAAAAAACGCACCCCGATTTCTCGGGGTGCGTTCAGAACGATCGCATCACGGCTCGGCGCTTGCATGGCCGATTATACCAGGAGTGGATCTCGCGGACTCCCGCCTGTTTGCCGCCTAGGCAAAGGTAGAGCGTAGAGCAGAGACGATCGGTTGCCAGCGCGCCAGGCACGTAGCATCACCGGCGTCGTCGGTGAACCGGAAGCCGGACGTGACCTGAGCTCCGGGCTCTGCGTCTTGGAGGACGTGCCGGGGGTGGAACGTAAAGACAGCGAGACCGTCTAGCGCGGGCGCATCGCTCGCGAATGGTTCGACGTCACCCTTGACGTAATAGCCAGCGCCGTCCTGCGCATGGCACAGAGTCGCCTCAGGTCGAGCGCGGAGATTGCGCGAGGCGCTGGACTCGGCATAGAGTGCGAGACGCATGGTGGACGCATCGCCGGCGACCAGTTCGCCCGGTGTGACGATGCATGGATGAGGGTAGCTATCAGCGCCTTGAGTCACGAGGACGCAGGCTTGGCCCATCTTTTCGCCCAGCTTCTCGCCGGAGAAGAAGTCGAGGAGCGCTGGTGGAAGGTTTGGGCCGAGATTGGTCGACATTCAGCGGATTCCTCCGAGCTAATTTGGCAGAATGGTATAATGACGGAGGCCCCTGAGCAATCAGGTGGCTGTGCGGGAGGAAGGGCGGCCGCTCCGAACGTTCGGAGAGGAAAGTCCAGACAGCACAGAGCAGAGTGCCTGGCGCAAGCCAGGGCCGGGCAACCGGTGGCTAGAGCCACAGAGACGAGTCCCCGACACGATCGGGGAGTGAAACGGGCAATCCCCCTCGCTGCAACCCGAAGCATGGCCGATGACGCTGCTCGCCGAGGCCAGGGTGCGGGGCATCCGCATCACGCGGACGGAGTCCCAACCGGCTCTGAGACAGATGGTCGCCACAAACAGAATCTGGCTTACTCTCCTCCCGCGTGTCTTCTTACTCGACTCGGCGCCGCCTCAACATCCGACCACGCGGCGGTGAACCCAGTTCGTCGGTTCTTCTTGGCCAAGGGGGCATAGACGAGCATTTCAAATGACGCCACATTGTGGTTCGCTCGTCGGCAGACCATTCGCGTGCTTCGTAGTCCATCTTTGACTTGGGTATCCGCGATTCGCATAGACGCGGATGCCCGCACTCCGGGAGGAGTCTGTGATTGAGGCGTTCCGGGACCTTGGTCGCGATATGTTTCTGACCGGCCTGGTCAGCTCGCATACTGGCTCTATGAGCCTGCGAAGCGACGACCGAGCCACCATTTCGCGACGCGGAGCCATGCTAGGGCGGTTGGGACCCGACGACCTTGTCGAGGTCGAGATCGGGCAGGATGCACCGGACGAGGCGCCCGACGAGGTGGTGGTCCACCAGGCGATCTACCGCACAACGGACGCCATGGCCGTCATCTACGCGCGTCCCCCGGCGACGATGGCGCTCGCCCTTATCGAGGACCGACTCTCCCCAGCCAACGGCGAAGGCGTGGAAACGCTTGGGAGCGCGCCGGTCCTGATCTCACAGCGGGCGATCGACTCGCCAGACGTTGCGCAACTCATCTCGCGCACGCTAAAGGAAAACCGGATCGTCGCCCTCCGTGGCCAGGGCGTCTTCGCTCGTGGAGCCGACATCGAGGACGCGTTCCACATGGTTTCGCTGCTCGAAGAGATGTGCAAAGTCGCGCAGATATTCCGGACCATCTCGAAAGAGGAGCAGCAGCCACCCGGGCGTGAGTGGCACGAACGGCAGAACTCGCTGGGTCCCTATCGGGATAAGGCACGGAACGATAGTATGTCTCGGCGTCCCCCTGCTCGCCCGGGTCCCACGCGCAGCCCTGCCCCCCAGGGCCCACGCCGGGATGCGGGCCCGCCGCGCCCGCCTGCCGAGCCGCGCAACCCGAATCCAACGAATAGACGACGGGGACCGGCGCCACACCGGTAACCGAATCCGGGTGGCGGTGACGTCGAGCTCGACAAGATCCGCCGCCGCACCGGTAGCCGGGATGGCGGAACGGCAGACGCAGCGCTCTTAAAAAGCGCGGCCGAAAGGCGTGTGGGTTCGAGTCCCACTCCCGGCACCCAAGTCAGAGCTGGATCTAATCTAATCTAATCTAATCCATGTCTACCTGTCATAAGCCGTCACCCGAAGCAGGCTAAGGGTTACGCTGCGTCGGGCTCCGTAATGGCGCTGGCCGCGCCGATCACCGCGTCCCATAGATCATCACAGCGATTAAGACTAGCCCCAAGACGAGCGCGCAGACGACGTAGTCTTCCGTCCTCACTCCGCACTGGCTCTAGAGCACAAGCCGAGCCGCATGACGGAGCGGCCCGTCAAGACGGTCCTGATGCGCTTCGTTTCAGCCATTTGGGGTGCCTCCGAGCCGCTCTCTTCAATTATGCCCCTGTGGGTCACGCGCTTTCCTAGAGCCAGGACCGTCGACTCTCGTCCCCGTCGGGCAGCCCCGCCTCGGTAAGAGCCTGCCGCAGCTCCGCGGGCGTCAAGCTGCGATCGGCGCCGCCAAGAAGCTCTTGCGCGCTTCCGCTTGCCTTTCCTGTCGCCGCACAGGTAGAGGGAAGAGGAGCAGAAGGTCACGCTTTGCAGGTGGAAGGAGTCCCCCGGGTTCCGCGTGTGCGCCGGCCAGCGGGGCATCTTGCTAGACTTACGCTATGAACTACCTACATCTCGAAAAAGCTGCAGCTCTCTGTGGAGTAACGACCGGTCGTGTCCGTGAGTGGATTGAGCTCGGGAAGGGCAGCGACCAGAGTGGTTTTGCCCGCGTCGAGCGATCGACCAAGGGGGAATGGCTCGACGAGAGCTACGAGGTCGATCGAGTGTGGCTGCTGGAGATGGCGGCACACGGCACCGAAACCCGGTCGTCCCGTGGGCTAGCGACGCGCACTTTAGGGATTCGGCCGAGATAGCTAGACAGAATGAGCCAGGACGGACCCACAACCAAGCTGAACCGTCGCCGAAAACAAGAGGCGCGGACCCATGCTGTGGTGAAAGGTGCCCCGCCGCCCTCCAGCGTCCATGAGCCAGATCGCAAGGCGATCGAGCGCCGTCACGCCGAGGCGATCAGGAAAGCGCGGAAGAGCCGCTAGATACGCCGTCGTGGATGGCTGCTCTTGAGCGGCGGGCGATCGGCGAGTCTCAGGCGCCGACTGTTGTGAGGGCGGCCTTCAGAGGCGCGCTTTCCCAGTAGCGATGCCAATCGACCGAGCTGGGGAGCAGCACGTCGCTCCTTGCCCAGATCTCGGGATTCCATTGGGGATCGCCCGCCCGGGCAAGCCCAGGAGCCGGGCGACCCGCCTGTACCTCTTGAATCGCGCGCATCAAGACCTTGCGGGCGGCGATGATGCCTCGATCTGTGGCCCCGAGATGCTCTTGAGTGCGGTCCTGGATCGGGCCGGCTCCCTCCGTCGCGCAGGTGTCGTGGGGCAGAAAATTCGTGCCGAGCCCCGCGTACTCCTGGGTCGGCATGGATGCGCGGTCCTGCATATAGCGGTTGCTCTTGTTCCGAGCCAGGCGGTAGCCCGGTAGAAACTCGTCCGTCCGCGAGAAGTATCGGTCGGGGCGGGGCGTCGTTCGGCTGAACCAGAACATGTAGCGCCAGTGGTGTTCGTCGTCGATCGGCACGTGCCATAGCGTCTGGTAGCCGTCGCTCGTCCCCGACACGGCGCAGAGGTTCGGGAGGACGAAGTTAGTGAGCCGCACGTAGTTCCGCTCGCCATGTACTGCCCGCACGCAATAGATACGGGCGCCGTAGTCTGTCTCCTCCGCCTCGATGATGGGGGAGCGCATCTCGGCGTTCAGCGACTGTGGGGATTCGGGGTCGTCGCTCCAGAGTTGGTGGAGAAACGAGAGATGGGTCGGGTCGAGGTTCCCCTCGTTTCCCTGGAGATAGTTGTCGTCCTGAAAGACCTTGGAGTTCGCGCGGTACTCCTCGGGAATGCGAACGAACTCATAGGGAGGCAGGAGCGGAGGCTCTCCTGGCCCCATGTAGGTGTAGATGACACCCCCCACCTCTTGGCACGGATAGGCGACCTGGCGAATCCGCTCGTGAAACGTGGAGCCGGCCGGCTCGCCCGGTTGTTCGAGACAATGCCCCTGTACGTCGTAGAGCCAGCCGTGGTAGATGCAACGCAGGCCGCCGTCCTCGATCCGCCCATAGCTCAAGTCCGCGCCGCGGTGCGCGCAATGGAGGCCGAGCAGTCCCGGTTGGCCCCGATCGTCGCGAAAGAGCACGAGGTCTTCGCTGAACAACCGGATCGGCACGGGTGGTCCGTCGATGGGCAGCTCCTCCGACAGGGCCGCGGGCTGCCAATAGCGCCGCATCAGCTCCCCGCACGGCGTGCCCGGCGCGGTCTGCGTCAGTAAGTCATTCTCTTGTTGTGACAGCATCTCTCACCCCCGCAATAACCGCCGCATGGACACGGATGCTTCGCCTGCGGACTCAGCATGACAATCGTTGGATGGCCACCGTCGCAAGAACTGCCAACTACACCTGGGAGGCTTCGCTGGCTTGTCGATACAGGTCCAGGAGGATGTCCCGGTCTGGACAGTACCGGTCGACATCATCATCGAGGTAGGTCCAGCCGCCCTCGCTTGCCTTGTGGTAGTTCGCTCGGTAGAACTGGCCGCCGCCCGCAAGTCCACCGCGTAGCTGGCCTTGCGTCGGCACGGGTGGCTCCAGAATCGTGTTCCGGTCGGGAGCTCGAAAGACGTTGATCGGCTCGCCGCCCTCGGTGACGAGGTCGATCTGCTCCTTCAGCAGCTTGCGGTAGGCGACGAGGCACTCGTCCGACGCACCCAGATGCTCCTCAGACCGGTCCGTGATCTCCCCCTGGCCGTACCACGCCACCATGTCTTGACCGAGCACGTAGTCCAGGATGTATTCGCCCTGCTCGTCTTTGAGTGGAACCTCGGCGTGGGCGATCACGTCCTGTCTCGGCACGTCAACACCGTCCGGGAAGACGTAGTTGTGGTAGGAGATGTGCCATGTCGTCGTGTCGTCTAGTGGTACTCCGATCTGGTAGACCTGGCGGACGCGCTCGCGGTGCCCCGAATGCAGGATGTAGGGGAAGAGCACGGGGTTCATCCCCACGTTCCATGAGGGGTTGTCCTCGCTCTGGTCGGACTCGAGCGATGCCTTGGTAAACCCAAACTCGTTGTAGATCGGCCGATATCGCGTGTAGACGCCTCGCTCCAGGCGGTTCTGCTGCTGCGTCATCGACGCGTTGTAGCGCGCGTTCGGGTCGTCGGTCAGGCGGCCAAGGCGCTCCAGCGCGTATTGGAACAGTCGTCCGTGCAAATACGTGCCGTGACCGAGATCTCCGCGATTCTCCATGACCTGCAGCCAGTTGCACGGCAACGTGTGCGTGATGATCTGGCGGAAGCCGTCTGGACGGGCGAAGAGATCCCAACGGGGCAGCAACGGCGCCGGCTCTGGACCGAGGTATGCCCAGATCAGGCCACCCAGCTCTTCCACGTGGCACGACCGTATCCGCAGGTGGTCCTTCATGTGGCTATCAACGGGCTCTAGCGGAGTCTCCAGGATCCGACCCGAAGGATCATAAAGCCAGCCGTGATATGGGCAGCGCAGGCCGTTCTCCTCGGGGATTCCAAACTGCAGATCCACGGCTCGGTGGACGCATCGCTCGCCGATCAGCCCGAGCTGGCCCTTCCGATCCTTGAAGAGGATCAGGTCCTCGCCGAGGATGCGAATCTTCTTCACGGGGTTCTTCAGCAGATCGGCGGTGGCCGCGACGGGATGCCAGTAGTGCCGCATTAACGTGCCGCATGGCGTTCCGGGTCCCACGCGGGTGAATAGCTCGTTCTCCTCTTGGGTCAGCACCTAAATCCCTCCAGTGTCTACGGCCGCCGCGCGCCGAAGTTCGTTGCTGCGACCTCGGCTGGGCTCCCGAACGGGTCTCGCCCCCATTTTTTCGCAAACTCGTCGTGCTGCGCCCGCTCCCAGGGCGTCTCAGGCCCGAGCGGCAATGATACGGGCGCACCTTCCAGTCTGGCCGATTCGTTGATGGCGATGCTCAGCTCCTGGTCCTGGCGGGCATCGGCGACCCTGTACGCCACGGGCTGCCCGTGCGCGATAGCCTCATGCAGGCCGTGCAGCTCGTGGGCTCGGGCCACATCATCCTCCGGTCCGAACGGGCTTTCACCGTAGGGAATCGGCCAGTCGTCGAAGGGGTTCGCCCACTGCGCCAACGGCTGCGCCTCGTAGCTGTACCGGAGGGGCACTTGGCGTCCGTCTCGCTCGTGGGTATCGACCACGAGCGGGTAGATCGCCTCGCGCTGATCTTCTAGGCGGTGGAGGGCATTGGCCGATCGCCTGCCTCCCACGATCATCCCGGCCGTCCCTTCGATCGTGATCGTGCGCGGATGCGACCGGCGCAGCGGCCCGCTCCAGGTGGAGACCTGCGTATTCATGCCCAGGACACCGTTCGCGAAGGTGAGGACAGCCTGGCTCCAGACCTCGGGGTTGACCAGTCGTCCGCTAGCGTCGAGGCGCAGCTCGACCTCCGACTGCATCTGCAGCGCCCGCACCGTGGTTCCCGTGGCCTCGACGCCAGCGTAGTATCGCAGCAGATTTGCTGCGTGATAGAACATGTCCGGGTGGCCGCCCATCTCGTGAAAGATCGTCGCTCGCAGCAGCTTCCCAATGAGGCCCGCGTCCAGGGCGACCCGGTTCAGTCGATGGACCGGATGGCGCCACGAGTTCTCTCCCACCTCCACGATGATGCCGCTCTTGCTGGCCACGTCGCCGATGAAGTCGACCATCGCCCGCGTTGGGGCAATCGGCGTCTCGATCAGGAGATGCACGCCGCGTTCCGCCGCGAGTGCCGCGAGCGCGTGGTGGGAATTCCGGAGGCGTGGCGATGATCGCGGCGTCCGGTCGCGTTGTCTTCAGGAACTCCTGTGGATCGGAATAGACGGCGCCGTCGAGGTCAGGCGCCATCTGCCCGTTGCCGCCACTCGGATCGCAAGCGCCAACGAATTCGAACAAATCCGTCATCGCCGCGATCGTCGTCAGGTGAGCGCGACCGCGATGGCCCACGCCGAAGAGTCCAAGTCGCAGCCGATCAGCCACGAGCGGCTCTCATCCCTTGACGTCCCACAGGTGCGAATTCCACGTCTTCGACGCGGCGCCGGAGGACCGGGATGGCTCCATGTTGGCGACGCGATTGGCGATCAGCGTGAACTGCAGGCTGTAGAAAAGGTTCATGGTCGGCCGCTGGTCGGTGACCCGACGAATGGCGGTGCGAAGCGCATCCACGCGCTGATCGATCGGCACGGTCCCGAAATACCGGGCAACCGCCTCGTCGAGCTCCGGGTCCCGGTAGATCCCGCGGTTGGCTCCGATCCACGCCTTCTCTGGGAGCGCCGCGTTGGCGCTCAGGTAGTTTGTTATCGCGCCGGTGATTCTGCTCGACTCGCCTCGCACGTGGAAGGCCGGATAGGTCACGAGGTATTCGGGATCGCGCATCCGCTGTGCAGGAATCACGACTTGATCCACCACCACGCCTGCCTGGTGCCAGGCGTCCGCCACGGCGTGCATGGCCTTTTGCTCCGTATCGCCCGGGTCCGCCCGAATCTCCACAGCGAGCTGCTGGCTTGCTCTGTCTCGCAGCAGACCGTCCGCCGCTCTCGTATACCCCAAGCTTTCCAGCAATTGGGCGCTTCGTCGTGGGTCGTAGTCGTTTCTCTGAATGCTCGTCTCGATGGCATCGTACTCGGGCTCGTTCGGCCCGAGGAACACGTGCGCGACCGAGCTGCGTCCGTCGAGGAGGATGTCCACGAGCTGCTGTCGATCGATGGCGTGGAGCAGCGCGCGGCGGAATGCCACGTCGCTCAGCACCGCGGGATCTCGCCACGGACCGAACTGCACGTACAGTGCCATGCTCCCCGAAATTCTCGGCTCCGCGCGTCCATCCTTCCATTGCTGTTCGACCACCATGGCGCGGTCGAAGTTGAATTCGCGGCCCAGCATGAGGTCCACGGAGCCGGCCAGCACGTTGGCCATGATCGCGTTCGCGTCGGGCAGGAGCTTGACCTCGACCTCGTCGACCTTCGGTCGGCCCATCACGAACGCGTCGTTGGCTTCGAAGATGATGTAGCTCCCCGCGACGAAATCCTTGAGCTTGAAGGGTCCCGTCCCCACATACTCTGTGCTCCAGTAAGGGAGCTGCGAGAAGCTCACCCGATCGGCGGCCGCTGATGACTCCAGCAGATGCCTGGGGAGCGGCGAGGCCAGCTCACGACTGAAAAGTGTGTTCGCTTCGATCGAGACCTGCTTCCACGTAACCCTCACGGTACGAGGATCGATCGCCTCCGCGCCCTCAATCGCCGCATATGCCGGCTGTCGCTTGAATGCGGACGACGGGTCCGTAACCAGCCCGAGGGTGAAGACGAGATCGGCCGAGGTATACGGCGTACCGTCGTGCCATTGGACCCCTGGCTTGATCCGCCAGGTTGTCTCCATGCGCCCATCGGGAAATACCTGCCAAAGTCCATTGTCAAGCGTCGGCAGCGCCTCGGCCAGGACCGGCTGGAACACACTCGCGGGGTCGGCTTCCGAGAGGCCCCGATTGACCAGCTCCAGGACGATCTCCTCGCCCGCCGTCGTGCTCCCACCCTCGATGCCTCCGACGGATGGATAGAGGAGCCTGACGTCCCCGCCGACCGCGAGCGCCACACGCTTCAGTGCTGTCGGCCCCGGAACCTCGTTGCCGCGAGTTGAGGGCGGCTGCGCGGTCGCGGGCCCACTGCAGGCCAGGACAAGCAGGACGAGCGCGAGCCAGGACCCGCGACAGGTCGCGCGGAAACCGCCGCTCGCAATAATCACTCTGAGCTCCCACGGGTTGCTTGGCCATGGATGGCCCGCGGCGATTCTACCTCTTGGTCATCGAGTGTCTCCATCGCGATCGGCTCACGTTGTGCTATTCGCGCCCATCCGCTTCGGCTCTCGCAGAGCCCTTGTCCCAGGATCGGCGCACTCGCAGCGGCACTCTTCATGCCGCCCAGTACCACTCCCACATTCGTCGCTCCTGGCCGGCATCCGGGTTGAAGTTCTGCACCACGTTCCTGAGTCCGGCCGCATGCGCGATGACGTTCGCTGTGAAGTACAGCGGGATGACCGGGACGTCTTCGTTGGCAATGCGCTCCATCTGGGCCAGCGCCTGGATGCGCTGCGACCGATCGAGCGTCGTGTCCCACAGACCGGAGAACCGGTCGATGTCGGCGTTGACGTAGCCCCACCGGTTCGCGCCAGTCCAGCGGTTCTCGGGCCGGGCGGCTTCGTCGATGCGATACCTTGGGTTGAATACAGCGCCTCCAAACAACCCCGGGCTCGTATATCGCTCCTCGTTGCTCGTTCTCTGGATGCCGAACAGGTGCGAGGTGGCATCGATGCCAAATTGCCTGAGGCCATCGACGAGGATCTGGCTCTCGCGATCGTTGCTTGCGCTCGTGAGATACCACTGCTCGAAGGTGAAGCGGTCGCCGCTCGGCGTGAGCCAGCTTCCGTCGGATCGGCGCGCGAATCCAGCCTCAGTAAGGAGCTGCTCCGCTCGGCGAGCATCGTACCGGTAGCGGATCGGCGCCGCTTTCGCGATGACGTCGTAGTAGTCGACGTCTGGGTGCGTGTAGACCTCGCGCAGCACGCCCTTGCCGCTCGTGATGGTCTCCCACAACATCTGTTTGTCGATCAGGTAGTTGATCGCTTGGCGCACCCGAGTGTCCGTCGCAACCTGCGTCGGAACCGCATATTCGGGTCGCATCTGAAACTCCATACCCCGACCCTGCAGCGGCTCCCACAGCACCCTCCCCGATCCATTGGGTCCCCATCCGCTCTCGAGGACGAGTCCTTCATCTCCATAGAGCATGTTGTTGAAGGAGAAGTGGACGTCGCCCGCGAGCATGGAGGCCACCGAGACGTTGGAGTCGGGAATGTAGACGACCCGAACGCGATCGATCTTGGGCCGTCCAAACACGAAGCCGTCGAAGGCGCTCGCCTCGAAGAACGACGCCGGCGAGCGGTGAGTCAAACGCCAGGGCCCGGCCCCAACGTACTCATCGGTCCAGAATGGGAGCGTCATGAACGCGTCTGGCTGCATGTTCAGGAACGGCTGCTCCAAGATGTGCCGCGGTAGCGGGGGCAACGCGGCGCTATCGTCCACGGCGTCTGGATATGGTTGTTTCCAACGGATGATGATCGACCGCGGGTCGGGCGCCGTGACCTCCTTGACGTACCTGATGCCCCCGGTCGAGGAGACGCCAAACGCGGGCGTCGCGTATACCAGCCAGGCGAATACGAAGTCGTCGCTGGTCAGTGGCTGTCCATCGTGCCAGGTCAGATTTGCGGCCAGGCGGAAGGCGGTTTCCATCGTGCCGTCGGGAGACATTTTCCACGTGTCCGTGTTGAGCTCCGGGAGCGCTTCCGCGAGAAACGGTCGCGACAGTCCCCGCTCATCCCTAAGGGCGAGTCTCGCGTTGAGCAGCTCCTTGCCCTGCGCCCTCGGGTTCGGCACGATTTGAAGCGCTTTGTCAGCGTAGCTGGGCGTTTCGACACCGGTAAAGAACACGAGCGTTCTCTGGACGACCGCAGGCGTCTGCTGATCCATGCTCCCGGTCGCCACGGGAACCGGCGCAGGAGCGCAAGAGGAAATCAGTAAAACCGCCAGGAGTAACAGAGCCATCAACGCACGCACAGTTCTATCTCCCTCCGCGGCAATTTGATGCAGCCGACGAGCAACAATACACTGCTTGCGAACCGTCTGGTGAAGGATGGACAGGCCAGCCAGGGCCTGGCTGCTTGTTGCAAGCTACATGCACGGGAACGTGCGATGGATGAAGGAGAACGTGATGACGCGTGAGTACAGAGTGATCTCGGGCGATTCCCACCTCGACATCGCGCCGGAGCGCTGGGTGGCCCACGTCCCCGAGCAGTGGCGCAACCGCGCGCCGCGCACGGTGCGGCTCCCAAATGGCAACGACGGCATCCTGCTGGAGAATCGTGCCCCGCACACGCCTGGCGCCCAGCTCACCGGCACCGGCCGCCGCTACGATCTCCATGACGTTGGGCCTATCACGTACGACGGGCCGGGCACCGGTAGCGCGGAGCAGCGCTGTCGCGAGCAGGACCAGGACGGCATCGACGCCGAGCTGATGTACACGCACCCGAGCTACGTCCAGTTCTGGCGCGGAATCCGCGACGACGAGCCGTTCAAGGCGATGATCTACGGCTACAACGACTGGCTCGGAACCGAATACTGCGCCTACGCTCCGGACCGGCTGCTCGCCATGGGCGTCATCCCGACCACTGGTATCGAGGACGCGCTCGCGGAGCTAGAGCATTGCGCCAAGGTTGGCCTCAAGGGCGTTGCGCTCTACCGCTTCCCGAGCGGCAAGAACTACCCGACACCGGAGGACGATCGCTTCTGGCAGCAAACCCTGGCGATGAAGATGCCGATCACGGCTCACACCGCCGGCGGCACGACCCGCTTCACTCGCGAAGAGACGGTCTTCCCGCAGGTGGACGGACGGGGGAGCGATGGACGCGGCGACCCGGTGAGCATCCTCTGCCGCTTCTGCGGCGACACCGCCGTGGTTCCGATCCAGCTCGCGCTGGCCGGCGTCTTCGACCGATTCCCCGAGCTTCGGATCTACCACGCCGAGACGCAAGCCGGCTGGCTCCCGTTTGCCCTCTTCCAGGTTGACGACAACTACGCTCGCGAGCGCTACAAGATGGAGCGTAACCTCGGCATCCCGCCGCTCGCCCGCCCGCTCAGCGAGTACTTCAAGCGGCACACTCTGTGGGGCTTCATGAACGACCCGGTCGGCGTGCAAAAGAGGCACGAGATAGGTGTCGACACGATCATTTGGGGCAACGACTTCGCGCATGCTCAGGGTGACTGGCCCGAGTCAATGGAGGTCATCGACGAGATGATGGATGGTGTGCCCGCGGACGAGCGCTACCGGCTCGTGGCCGGGAACGCCGTGGAATTCTTTCATTTGAACGGGTGACGGTCAGTGAACAGGTGACGGTCAGTTGTGAATCTGCGCCCACTTGTCCACGTCGACCTTCCAGCCCTTGCCGCCGGACAGGTCGATACGGTTTCCTTCCGGATCCTGTACCCCGTACTCAACCATGCGTGTCGCAGGGCGTACGTCGACCGGCTGGCCGTTGAGCTCCGCCTGACCCATCTCGCGAACGATGCTCAACGGGTCGCGGACCAAGATGCCGTAATGGTCGAACCCGAGGCGTCGCGAGCCGTTGTCCCCACCTTCTGCTTTGGGCTCGGGGAGGAGGGCGAGATTGATGAATCCGTCCCCACCGAAGTGCGACGGCGTGCTGTAGCGGAAACCCTCGGGGACCGCGCCCGTGCTGTGGAGAACGCCTGCTTTGACCTCTTCTTCGGTGCGCTTGGCGTCTCGCATGCGGAGGACCTGCGTGTAGAAGGCGAACTTGTGGGGAATGGCTCTATTGCACGTAGCGATGTGCCGAATGCCCGGCGTCCGTGGCTCACCTTCCACGCCGTATCCTTTTTCAGAGAGGTCCACGATGATCCCCTCCGGGTCAACGATACGGTACTCAGCGTAGGGATCCTCAGCAGGTCTCCGTTCGATCCGAATCGACGGGTCGAAGTCCTCGAGGTTCCTCTCGACATCCAAAATGCTCTCGATCTGGAACCCGAAGTGATGGAGCCCTCGCTCCTGGTTGCCTTCCCCAACGGCGGCCCCTCGCTTCAGCAGCCCGACGTTGAAGTGGCCGTCGGTGAGGTAGATAGCACCCGCCTCTGTTCGGTTCAATTCCTCGAAGCCGAACCAACGCTGGTACCACTCGCGCATCTGTTCTGGATCGTCGCACATGATCGCGAGGTAATTGAGCTGAGACATCGGGCAAATCCTCCATTGGTCCGCGTGCTTCTCATCGTCCCATCTGGCGAGCGCCAGCGGGTCACCGCAACTCCCATTCGTGGATGTTCCAGTAGGGCAGAGTTCCTCGTTGATCGCCGTGGCCGACGGTCTTGTTCGTCGGGCCGTGAAGGGTTGCCCCGTAGCTGTTCACACCGATAGCGAAGTTCGTCACGAACATCGGCAACTCGTCAGTCAAGACCTTGATCATCCCGGCATAGTGCTGGCTCCGCTGGGTCGGATCGGGCGTTGACGAAAACAGGCCAAAGAGCCGATCGTACTCCCGACTGATGAAGCCTCCACGGTTCTCCCCGAACCAGTGGTTGCCGGGTGTCCCGATCTCCGAGCTGAGCGAAACGCGTTCTGGTTCACCTGAGCGAAATGCGATCCCAGGGAAGGTGTGCCGTGCTTCGGGGTTCGGGGACGACGCGGCAAGGGACGAGCTGAGCTGGAACCCGGCCTGCCGCCACGTGTCGATCATGATCACCTGGCCACGCTCGAACTCCGTTCCGGGACCCACCCGAAGGTCGGTCTTGAAGCGCTCACCCCTGGTGTTCGCGAAGAACCCGTCATGGTCTCTGGCATAGCCGGCCTCCGCCATGAGCTGCTCGGACCGACGTGGATTGTAGGGATACCTGGCGATGACGCGGTCGACGTCCAAAAAGTATGGGGAGCTGGAGGGCACGAAGATCTCGCTTACGAAGCCCTGACCCTCGAACAGGCCGTCATTCAGCGCTTGACGATCGATGCTGTGGGCCAGGGCCCGGCGTATCACCAGGTCGAGCTGCCCTGGATGCTCGGCATACTCGGGCCGCAGTTGCACCTGATACATGCGGGGATAGCCGCGTTGCAAGATCACGCCCCCCTTGCCTGCCGTCACCCAATCTCTTTGCAGGACCATGGCATGCTCGAAACGCAGGGAGGTCTGGCCTGTGAAATCCACCGCCCCGGCAAGAACGTTCGTCAGAACTGCGTTTTCATCTCCAACAACTCGCACGACGATACGGTCGATCTTCGGCCGTCCCAGAGCGTGACCGTCGAATGCCGATCCCTCCAAGTGGGATCCGCGCACCCAATTGTCGAGCCGAAAGGGCCCCGCGCCGACGTACTCCAGCGTCCAGAACCGCAGTCCGACCAACGCCTCGCGGGCCGCCGCGTCCTGCTGCACCGCCAGGAAGGCCGGCTCGAGGATGTGCCGCGGGAGCGGATCCAGATCCTCGGTAACGAGCGAGCCCGCCTCTGGGAAGGACGAGCGCCACCGAATCACCAGCGTGTATGGATCAGGGGCAAGGACCTGGTCCATTCGGTCCTGGGGCGTGGACGAGAAGACGGCTCCCAGTTCCGGCGCGGTGTACAGCCGGAACGCGAAGACAAAGTCTTCTGCCGTAAGCGGCTCGCCGTTGTGCCAGGTAAGTCCGCGTCGTAGCCCGTATGTGGTCTCCATCCGCCCGTCCGGGAAGATCCGCCAGCTCTCAGTATTGAGCTGTGGGAGCGACTCGGCCAAGTACGGGCGAGCAACCTGGTCGCCGTCTATCAAGGCGAGCGCGGCGTTGAACAGCCGCTCGGTATTGACTGGCGTTTGCTGGCCGGGGATTTTGGGAGCGAGGTCTGCCACTTCATACCGAACGATCATGTTCATGGTCCGATGGACCGGCGCAGCCTCACCGACGGCGCCAGTGGGGAGAGCTCCACCGCTCGCTCGCCCAGCCGGTCCGGCGCAACCCGCCAGCAGGACGAGACCCAACCCGAGACCCCATCCGCCGTGCACGTTCAGAACCTGCTACCTGCCAGCGGCGGCGGCCATCACGACGGGAACCTCAGCCTCATTGACAGCGTGCCGCGGGCCCTCTTTGACCCGATAGTTGACCCGCAGTATCTCCAGCGGCTCGTCAGAGACCCCCTCGAACCAATACTTTGTCCCGGCCGGGATCAAGACACCCTCGAGCCTACCCAGATCGGCGATGATCGTGTCGCCCTCGCCATGGAACCTCGCTCGCCCCCCGAGGACGAGCCAATATCCATCCTCGGTCAGATGCACGTGCAGGTTGTTGTGCACGCCTTTCTCGAAGACCTGCACTGTGCTGACCACGTTGTGCGTGAGGGCCATCGGGAACGACTTCCGTCCTGGCGCGGTGTCTCGGGCGCCCTCGGCCTGCGCCCCTCGATAGTTGAACCTCTGAATCGGTTCCGGCACCACGATCCTCCTCGCCCGAATTTGTAACTGTCGCTGCTTGCTTGCTCGTAGACACCTATACATCTGCTCGATCGCACAGTCAAATGCTCGTCCTGCACGAGACGGCGCACTCCTGTCGTGGCGATCGTCTATGTCAGGTCCGCGTAGGCTTGGTCCATCCAGTAGCCCCATGCGCCGCTGTACTTCGGAACGCCTGCTCGTGAGAACGACTCCTTGAAGTGGGGGAGGTCGAACTGGCTGCGCCCTCCACCCGCGGTGGCTTCCAGGACCATCTCTCGCGGGATGCTCCCGTGGTCGCGCCCCTCGACGAGCTCCGCCAAGTAGTTCATCTCCGCCTGGTGCTCGAGCTGCGCCATCTGCATGATCGACTCTTCCATGGTCGAGCCAACGGTGACCGCTCCGTGCCCAAACAGCAGCTCTGCGCGGCCGTCGCCCAGAACTCTCGCCACCTCGGTCCCTTCCTCGTCTGTCGTAATGATCTTTTGCCGCGGGTAGACGGGGATCGGGTCGAGAACCAGCCGCGAGCCCTCCGCGCACATCGGCTTGATCGGACGGTTCAGCACGCTCAGCAGGACTGAGTACTTGGGATGGACGTGCACGACGGACTGGACGTCCGGGCGAGCTTTGTAGATGCACGAGTGGATCTTTACCTCGAAACAGGGCACGATGTTCCTTGGCCCGTCGACCCACACGCCGTCCAGGTCCACGACTACCATATCTTCGGGCCGAATCGCGGGCAGTGCGTCCGTGCGGTAGCCCCGGCCCTTGACCACAAACCGGTCGGTCTGTCCGGGGACGCGGACGCTGACGTGGCCCAGCGACGCGCGAACGCCGGTGGCGAGTCCGAACATCGACAAGAGATGAGTGCCCGCCGCGGCTTCGCGCTTTACGTCATCGAGGGGATCGGCCAAGGAGTCCTCCAGGCTGTTTCTCGTAGATTGGGAGAGCCGGGCGACTATATTTCCGAAGAGGGGTATGGGTCAATCACCCAGCCCTCCTCGCCGGGCATGGCCGCCTAACGTGCGGTCGATGCGGTCCGGCACGACTGACATGAGAATGCGGGAGGGAACATGGGCGCACCGGTGGTTCACTGGGAAATCATGGGCGGAGCGGCGCGGCGGCAAGACCGTGATGCCGCCGACCGAGATCCCGGGGTACGTCACATTGGCGATGTTCACGGATCCCGCTGGAAATGTCACCGGCCTCATCAAAGGGTAGCTTCCCCGCGCGGCGCGCCGCTGCGCCATAATGGCGCGACGACGCGATGACCAATACCAAACACGTTGGGAGAGCCTCGCATGCTAATGAGCGTGAGCAGCGCCAGTGGGTTGGTCGGGGAGCTCAATCGAATGGCGAACGCGCAGTACGAGTCGCCCGAGATTAAACACATCCTTTCCGTCCCACTCACCCTGCCGCGGGCCCAGTGCTACTTGACCCACATGGCGCACTATGTGAACAACCGGCGCGATTGTTGGGGCCACGTTATGGGCTCAGCGCCGCTGGACGTGAAGCGGATGATCTGGGCTCACGAGCAGGAGGAGCTCATGCTCGATCCGCGCGCGGGCACTGATCACTCGGCTCTCTCGCTCGGAGAGGCCGGACTGGTAGGGCTAACTCGGCACCAAGTTGAGGAAGCAGAGCTCCTCCCCGGTGCGGTCGCGGCGTTCTATGCCTGGATCCACCTGGCCAAGGACCGCCCGTGGCTCGAGGCCATCTCTGCCTCCAGCATGTTGGAACGGCGAAACGACGAAGCCGTGATCCAGGGTGGCGGAATGTCCTATCGTCGCGCCATGAAGCTCTCCAGTGAGCTGGGCATCGCGATCGAGCGCAACAAGAACGCCACCGTGCACATGGCGGCGGACGTCGAGCACGCCTCCATGCTGGAGCAAGTTATCGAACGCCACGCGAACGATGAAGAGTCGCGTCGCGCAATCCTTCGGGGCGCCCGCGAGACCTATCTGATCGACCGCGCGTTTCTCGGCACGATTGCCGACGCATTGGAGCGTTTGCCGTAGAGCTCGCGTACCATTCGCATCGAATGAGCGACGGGCTCTTCTCCCTGGGAGACAAGCAATGATCGGGTCCGAATTGGCAAGCGCGACCGCGAGCGGAGTCAACCCCCTGTGGACGGTCCACAACTCCGTCTACTCGCCAGCGGCTTTCGAGATCGAGCTCGATCGAATCCTTCGGCACACGTGGACTTTCGTGTGCCACGTCAGCGAGCTCCCTGACACTGGAAGTTACATGACCACCCAGGTCTCAGGGGACCCGATTCTTGTCGTGCGAACGGGGCCGGATCAAGTTCGAGCCTTTCACAACGTGTGCCGGCATCGCGGCAGCTTGGTCGTGAGCCAGCCATCCGGCTCGGCGATGGGCTTTCGGTGCCCCTACCACCATTGGAGCTATGGACTGGATGGCCGCCTCATGGCGATCCCGGGGGAGCAGGCGTACGAGGGGTCTGGCTTTACGAAGGAGCAAGCCGGCCTCGTGCCGGCGCGACTCGAGGTGGCCTTCGGCCTGTGCTTCGTGTGCCTTGACCCGGAGGCACCCGACCTCGAAGAGGAGCTGGGCCCGGACCTGCTCCGTGTGTTGGAGGCTCCCCTCGGCCGCGCCGAATACGAGGTCTTCCATCAGGCGACCTGGCCACTGCAGGCGAACTGGAAGCTCTTCGCCGAGAACGGACGCGACGGCTATCACGTGCCCTTCGTCCACCACACCTTCCTCGGAAAGGCGAGTCCGCCCCAGGGCTACACATTGTTTCCCACTGGTCACGCCGTCCAGCAGGCGACCTGGGCGCAGGAGGCTGTTGACGAGGACACGTGGCAAAAGACGACGCAGCATCTCCTTCCCGGGTTTCAGCCCGGGGAGGGCTGGATCGTCAACAAGTTTCCTGACCTGGTCATCATGGCACGGACGAGCGTCGTCGAGATCCTCTCGCAGATTCCGATGCGACACGACCACACTCTTTACGAGGTGCGCGTGCTTGGGCTCAAAGGCGACTCCGACGAGCAACGCGCCTGCCGTCGACTTGCCTTCGACACCTGGCTGCAGACCCAGCAGCCCGAGGACAAAGAGGCGATGGAGAACCAGCAGCGTGGACTCGCCTCACGCAGCGTGCGCGAGAGCGTCATCGCGCGCGGAGCCGAGGCCACGACGGGCATGCGCGGCGACGACAATCGCCTCCGTCAGTTCTGGACGACCTGGCGCGCGATGATGGGCCTGGATAGAAACGCGCTATGAGCGCATTATCGCGACAAGTAATCACGTTTCATGTGAACAGATACCCGGGAAACCCCGGGATTTTCTAGGCACGAGATTGGTAGAGAGGTGGGACGGGTATTGCTTTTGGTGAAAGGACCGATGCACAATACCGTCCCGCTGCTAATGACCCCTCGCCAGTTACCTCTATGTGTATGGGGATTTGCATGGCACGGCGTGGACTCTAGCGGTGTCTCCACGAAAAGGTGCCGTCCTCGCGGAATTGCTGAAAGCCACTGCAGGGAAGAAGACAGCGGGAACACGCGACGGTGTCGTGTCCGTAGGCAAAGGTCGACCCCAGGGAGCGGATGACATCGTCCTTGTTGACTGGAAGGGCCAGCAGCCGGGCATCGGGGTCTACGGGCTTCGCAACGATCGAGATCTCGTCCACCCGCTCGATCGTCGTCACAATTCCGGTGGGTCGTACCCAATAGGTCGTGGACGGCGAGTGGTCACAGTCATCTTTGGACATGCACACCGGGCAATACCCTGTGGCGTTTCGGCCCCCGCGAACCGCGTATTTTTCGGTTCTTAGATGGGGACACTCCGAGGCATCCTCGGCGCAGACCGAGCAGATCCTCTTTCCAAGGATCATACTGGGCGAGAATCCGAACCGTTTGTGAGCAATGGCTACCGGACACCTTTGTTCGTACCCGGACCCATTCCATACGAATGCGCAACCCTTAGGGAATCGCTTCCTGGTCGGTCGGCCGAATTGGTGCAGCTTCTTGTGAGCCTTCTCTTCATACTTCGTGTCTTCCAGCCAGTTAAAGGCTGAAGTCCGGAGCGACAGGGCACGGCGCGCCAGGTCTTCAGATTCATCTCGCGGGCAGCTATACGATCGCGCCATCGCGCGGGATGCTTCCGTTTGCAGCTCAAGGCCCCTCTGTTCGGGCCAGCTCAAATCGTCACTAGTCCAAGGCATCATCATTGCCACTGTCGGTAGGACTTCGAGGAATCCTTCTAACGGACCCTCATATTCCAGCCAAGAGTTGTGGATCTCGCCACCGGCAGTCTTGTGTTGGGTAACAATTCGGCATCGCAGTTCCTGATTGCGGTCGAAGAGGCCCCTGAAACGCACCTTCACAATGTCCCAGATTCCGCTCGCGACGAGGCTAGATGCGACGCCCATGATGAATTCGACCGGCACCTCTCCGTGTAGCACGCGCCAGCGGCGTTGGTCGGGTTCATGTAGAAAGGCGGCATCCACGCCGGCGGCCTTCAACTCCTTCAGTAGGTCGGCGGAGTTAAGGCTGTAGATGCCTACCCCCTCCGTCTCCTCCGAAGGAAGCATCATGACCTGATGGGGAATTCCTCGTACTCGGGGCCATCAATCGAGCGCTTCATAGATCAGATCCGTCTTCGTTGGGGAAAGCCGTCCGGTAGGATGTGTCGCCTCAGTTCAGGATGAAATTCATCAAGCACTCCCATCTCAAACGGGACGTCGACCACCTTGCGATCCTTGAGCCTGATCACGCTTCCCACGAAACCAATTCGCGGCCAGACCAGCGGGCCATTCGTGTAATGGCGCTCATATCCGATGCCGATCTGGACCAGCGCAATCCCATGTTTCCGCGCAAATTCGATCGCTCCACGCTGAAACCTCGTCGTCGCGTACATGAACCCCTTGTGAGCGCCAACCGACTGGATCCGCTGCGCCAACGTTTGTACAAGCTCACGCTTAATGGGGTTCTTGTGGCGTTTGCATTCAATGAGTACGAGGAAGCTGCCGCCCAGAGCTGAAAATCGTGCAGTAACATCAACGGCATACGTACCATCGAGGCCGACAATCTTCTCTCCCCGAGTGACCTGCAGGTCCCCTAGCCCCATGCCAACCAGTCGCATATTCTGCTCGACATGCTCCTCGAATTGCTCGGGTGTCATCTCGTCGAGAGACAAACGGGCTGGCCCGACGGCTTCGTTCTTCCCGATCACTCCGCCTCCGTCAATTCCGCCTGCCAATGCGAACCATCCCGCGTGCCCTCATCATGATAATGTTGTGCCCAGACAGAGCTCTGCTCTTAGCGTCTAACGAGCCCTTGAAGCGCTAGGTATGCTACTCGGTGACGGGACCAAATCGTGAAGGTCTCGATCGGCCAGAGGATGAGTCCCCTGAGTTCGCCCGTAGGCGGATCGAAGTCGGGCGGTATGCTCCGTCCAGAGGCGTCCGTCTGGTGTCTCTTTTCTGCGATCTTACTTTCCTAGTGCCTCTAGCAAAGGTTCCTCGCGCACATAGTGAGGAACCTTTTGAAGGACCGACGGGCGTCTCAATTTTCAGATGGGGTGGAGCATGCAGCAAGCAGGCGCCAATGCGCGCAAAGATGAAGTAACGGCTCGCTTCAACGCGACGGCCAGTGGCTACGATGCCAATCGTGCTATACGAGCCTGCGGCCAACGGCTATTGGAGCTCGTCGCGCTGCAGCCAGGAGAGCGGGTCCTCGACGTTGCGTGCGGTACGGGCAATCTCTCGCTGCCTGCCGCCCAGGGGGTCGGGCCTACCGGCCGGGTGGTGGGTGTAGACCTGACCCCTGGTATGCTGGAGGAAGCGAAGTCCAAGGCGCGGGGGCTCGGCCTCAGCAACATCGATCTGCGAGTCGGGGACGCTGAGCGACTCGATCTCGAAGACGCGAGCTTCGACGTGGTCCTCTGTGGTTTGGGAATCATGTTCGTTCCCGATCCGCAGGCCGCGGCCACGGAGTGGCTCAGGGTCCTCCGCCCGGGAGGACGCGTGGCCTTCTCCACGTGGCGCTACGGGTTTGGGACCCCTGCGCTGCGGCAGCTCTTGAACGCACGCCTGGCCACCCTCGGCATCAACGGGACCAGCATCGCGGACCAAGCCACCCAGGACTCTGAGGCTTGCCGCACGCTTCTGCAAGACGCTGGATTCGTCGACACGGACGTGGTCACCGAGCAGCACGGGTTCTTCTTCTCCAACCCAGATGAGTACTGGCTGGAGGATGTGACGGGCAGCATCACTGGCGCCCTGCTGGCGAAGCTCGAGCCGAGTGACGTCGCGCGTCTGAAGGCGGATCATTTCACCGAAGTCGCCGCCTCCGCTACACCGCAAGGAATCTGGCGCGAGGGGGCAGTGAATCTCGCTCGCGGGCGGAAGCCGTCTTAACCTGCCCCTCGGACCCTGTCAACGATCTATTGATGTTCCATGAGCCGGAGAATACACTGGGCACGTTGCTGCGGATCGCTGGGAGCGGACCTTCTCGCTCCTGACAGGTTGGGGGGTTCGATGGGCGTGAGGGCTGGCGTCTCACTGGTAATGCTGCTGTCTCTGATTACCGCCGCGTGCGGCGAAGGAGCTGCGCGCCGCTCCGCGACGGAGATGCCCGCGGGGATCTCCGTTCAGGATGTCAGCCGAACGTTGGTCGTCGTGAGCCGCACCGAGCCGTCGACGTTTGTCAGCGAGGAGCTGAACCCGACGCACACGGGCAACACCCCCGATGCGGCCTGGCAAATCTTTCACGCTGAGCTCGCCCAACCCGATGAGGCCGGTGTTTCTCGTCTGCAGCTCGCCGAAGCTGCCCCGCAACTGGGTACCAGTAGCTGGAAGGTTTTCCCGGACGGCCGTATGGAGACAACGTGGCTGCTCCGACCAAACCTGACCTGGCATGATGGCGCTCCACTCGTGGCCGATGACTTCGTTCTTTCGATCCAATTCCAGAAGTCCGTCGGAAAAGGTGGTCTGACAAAGGGAACGTCTGAAGTGGAGGGAGCCATCGCTCCCGACCCACGCACGCTGGTCATTCAATACAAGTCCCCCTTCCCTCTGGCGGGTGAGGTCGCATGGCAACCGCTGCCGCGGCATATCCTCGGATCCAGCTTGGAGGAGGCTGACGGACGTAATCCCGCGGAAGGCTTTTCGCTGCCATATTGGACGACTGAGTTCGTGGGATTGGGCCCCTACAAGCTCGAACGATGGGAGCCCGGGGCGTTCATCACCGGCGTGGCGTTTCCTGGCTACGTGGATGGAAAACCGAGGATTGGACGTATCCAGCTGGTGTGGCAGCCAGACGGGAACACCGTTGTGGCAAATCTCCTTTCCGGCACTGTTCACCTCGCGACGGACTTGAGTCTCGTTTTCGATCAGACGCCAGTCCTCAAGCGCGAGTGGGCATCGAAGGCGCAACCCGGATCCATTCTGCTTGGCACGGCGAAGACCGTTTTTGCGCGGCCGCAGTTCAGGCCAGAATACGCAAGACCGGCAGCCATGCTCGACGTGAGGTTCCGTCAGGCCCTGGCGTACGCCATCGACAAGCAGTCGATCGTCGACGCCGTGATGGACGGCGAGCCCGCCATGGCGGACACGTTGGTTGCCAAGGAAGAAGACTACTATGCCGAGCTGGACAGGGCGCTAACGAAGTATCCGCTGGATCTCCGTCGGACGGATCAACTGCTAACGGAGATGGGGTTTACGAAGGACGGAGAAGGCTTCTACGGACAAGGCGGCAATCGCCTCAGCATCCAAATCATGCCGCTGAGCAACTATCAGCGGGAGGCGCTGATACTCGTAGATAGCTGGAAGCGCGCGGGAATCGAGTCCCCAATTCGCACGCTCTCCGCCGCCGAGCAGCTCGACGGCGAGATCGGAAAAACCTATCCAGCGATCGCGATCACCCAGTTCTCTATCAAGCCCGATCCGTTCCCGTACTTCAACTCGGCAAACCTCGCGACCCCCGCGACCCGATGGTTCGGTGCGAATGGCGGGGGCTACTACGACGCAGAGGTCGACCGACTCTCAGACCTCTACAACGCCTCTCTCGACCGCAACGACCGAAACCGCGCCGCGATTCAGGGGATGGCACTCGTGACCAGCCAGGCTGCCAACTTCCCGCTGTACTACGCGAAGGAAGTGGTCGCGCACACAGGCAACCTGACAGGGCCGCGGGCGGGCCTCAAGAAGTACGCGATGTCGAAGGTGGAGGAGTGGCGCTGGCAGTAGGCTGGCGCATTGGTCCGTAGTCGTTTTGGGTTGCGTGGGCGCTAGCGGAACCTAGGAAGAACCCATTTGCCCAGGAGCTCCACGGTCCGGATTGCATGCTCCATTGGGATGTCGTGAGGGCAGACGCGGGCCAGGATGTGTGTCACCCCTGCGTCCGCGTAGCGCTGAGCCGTGGCCGCGACCTGATCGGGTGTCCCGATCAGGCATCGACTCTCCTGCAGCTCGCGAATCAGCTCCGTGGGCGTCTTCGATGCGATGCCCGGCTCCTTCGGCATCTGCGCTCCCCGACGGGCGTAGAACTGGAGGACCTCGCCGGCGAACTGCTCCGCGAGGCGCCGCGCCTCTTCCTCGTCCCCTGCAACGACCGTCAGCCGGTTGGACGACACAACGCCCTGGCTTGGGTCTTTGCCTCGCGCGGTCAGAGCCTCTCGAAAGCGCTCGCCGTGCCCCGCTACGGCGTCGAGCGACTGTGACGTCGATCCGAGATACCCGTTGCCCCACTCGGCGGCTCGCTCCACGGTTCGCTGAACTGAGCCGCCGACCCATACGGGCGGGCCTCCTGGCTGCACCGGCGATATCCCGAGGCCGCCCTCAATGGACAACGTCTTGCCGCGATAACCATCGTCCCCCGCCCAGAGGGCACGAAGTGCCGCCAGCATGTCATCCGCGTAGTCGCCGATGCGCTGTCTGTCGACCGAGTACCGCCGGGCCGTCTCTGGCGGTCCGAGCCCAACCCCAAGAAAGAGATGTCCGTTGGAGATCTGATCCAGCACCGCGGCCTCGTAGGCGAGCTTCAGCGGGTGCCATCCCGTCAGCAACGTCGCGCTCGTCCCAAGCCGCATCCGGGTTGTGGGGGCGAGCGCTGCGAGCAGCAGGAGCGGAGCAGGAGTGGAGCCCCATTTTGGACCCGTCATATGGTTTTCGCCCATGGCGATGGAGTCGAACCCATACTGGTCGGCGACGGCTATGAGCTCGCGAAAGCGATCGAGCTGTTGTGCCTGGGTTAGCCGGGGATGGGCGAAGTCGAGCTTCAGTCCGAACTTCAGACTCACAGAATCGGCGCCAACGTTAGATCGCGCCTTCGTCTGCGAGCTTCTGCACCTCGTCATCGCTCAGCCCGAGCAGCTCGCCGTAGACGGCGACGTTGTCCTGCCCGATCAGGGGCGCCGCGCGCGAGATCTCGCTCGGCGTTTCGGAGAATCGGATCCATGGGGCAAGCAGAGTGACCGTTCCTGAACGCGGGTGTTCGACCTGGACGAACGCCTTTCGCTCCTTGATGTGAGGGTCCTCGATGACTTCTCCGAGGCTGAGCACGGGTCCGCTCGATAGGCCAAAAGAGCTGAAGGTGTCCCAGATCTCCTGACGAGTCTTGCTCTGAACCCACTCGGACATCACCTCCTCGACCTCGTGGTAGTTCTGTCGCCGTGCCTTCTGCGTGGCGAACCGTGGTTCCTCTGCCAGCTCCGGGCTCCCCATCGCGGCAGAAAGGTCGCGCCAGAGCTCATCGGACATGTCGGGAAGGTGGAAGGCGTAGTACCCGTCGGAGCAGGGCTTGGGTGGCTGGCCGACGGACCTCCCCTCGAAATGCGTGTGGAATGTGCTCGGCATGAAACCCATCAAGGCTTCCTGCATCGACACCTCGACCTTCTGTCCTTTGCCGGTGACCTCGCGTGCGTAGAGGGCTCCGCAGATGCCGAGTGCGAGGGAAACCCCGGCCGCTTCGTCCCCGATTCCTAAAGCTTTCACCCCAGGCTGGCCGGCCAACCGTTGCGCGGAATGTTGCCAGCCCGACATCGCCATAATGGTCGACGCGTTGGCGCGGACGTGGCGATACGGCCCGGTCTCACCAAAGCCCCTGCTGAACGCGTAGATGATGCGCGGGTTGATCTCTCGCAGCGCCTCGTACCCGAGGCCCAGCCGATCCATCACGCCGACCGTGAAGTTCTCCGCCACCACGTCGGACTTCTCGACCAGTTTTCGGATGATCTCTTTGCCCTTCTCATGCTTCAGGTTGATGGTGATTCCCTTCTTGTTGCTGTTCACCATCAAAAACTCGTAGCCGTCGCGCGGCGCGTCGGGCGGCATCCAGGAGTGACGGTAGCGGTCCCCTCCCTTTCCGTGCTCGACCTTCAAGACCTCCGCTCCCATCTGGGCTAGGAGACCGGTAGCGAACGGTCCGTTCAAGACGTGAGTCAAATCGAGCACGCGCACGCCGGTCAGTGGTCCTGACATGAAGTGTCTCCTAGGTCTTTAGATACCAGTAGCTGCTTATCGGAGATCCCAGCGGTAGGAATGCATACCGATCCGTCCCCGAATCTTCGGCGGGATGTGGTCCACGCCGATCACTCCCGACCGCACGGCAACGGGCTCGTGCTCGAAGTAGAGCGGCATGTAGGGTAGGTCGCGGAGCGCGATCCGCATCATCTCGGTCACCGGACCGAGCTTGGCGCTGTAGGGGAAGGCGAGGCCGGCGGCGGCCCAATGCTGTTCCATCTCGGCATTGCAGTAGCCGCTCGCATTCGAGGAGAAGAAGAGCCAGTCGTTCTCCGGCCCTGGCGCGGTGGTGCAGGAATACCGATTGATGGCGCCGCCGCTCGTATCCGCTGTCATCGTGTGGTTTCGGATACCGGGGAACTTTGCCATCCACTCACTGTCCCTCGCCCGGGCGGTCGACAGGAAGACGAGCTGTGTGTCAACGCCCAACGCCTTCCAGTTGTCCGCCGCTGCCGCGGCGATGCCCTCTGCGTCTCGGCCGCCCGCACGGTACTCCAGCTCGAATCTCTCGCCGCGGGCGTTGACAAGACTGCCGTCGCCGGCCCGCTGGAGCCCGGCCTCGGCCAACAACCGTTGTGCCCGGGGAGGGTCGAAGTCGTACCGAGTGATCGCACTCTCGATCGTGCGGAAGTCCATGTCGTTGGTGGGAAGCCACCCATGGGCGACCTCCGTAAAGCCACCAAACATCTGGTCGACCAGTGTCTGCCGATCGAACGCATGTAGCAGCGCTCGCCGCACACGCACGTCGCCGAGCGCCAGGGGGCGCTGGAACTCCGGATTCATCTGCAACGCGGCGAGCTGAACCCAGTACGTGTGGAAGATCACCTTACCTTCGCCGCTTGCGTTCCACCGAGTGCCCAGCAGGATTCCGTCGCTCATTCCCAGGCCGCCCTCGGCGCGTGACCCGTGGAGCGTCATGTGCACGGCGCCCGCTTCCAGGGCTGCGATCAGCAGGTTCGAGTCCTGGTAGAAGCGGATGACGATGTTCTTGATCCTTGGCGTCCCGAGAACGTAGTCATCATTGGCGGTGAGCTCCATGTGGCTCCCATGGTCGAACTTCACGACCTTATACGGCCCCAAGCCGATGAACTCGGTAGACCAGAACGGGTGATTGATGAAGAGCTGCTTGTCGGCCTCGTACACCGGTTCCAGGATGTGTCGGGGCATCGGCCAGAACCACCGAAGGTCGAGGGTGTCGGCTTCCGCTTCCCACGCATGCCACATGACGCGCAGGGTGTGGTCATCCAGCGCATCGACGGAGCTCATGCGCGACTGCTGGGATCTCCCATCCACTGGAAGCTCGCGGTCCATGATGATCTTGCGGGAGAAGACCAGGTCGTGGGCGGTGAACTCCACCCCGTCGTGCCATTTGACCGCCTTCTTCAGACGGTAGATCGTCTCAGAAGTGCCGTCGTCGTAGAGCTTCCAGTCTCCGTTTTCTACAGACGGCATCCGCTCGACGAGGGCCGGGAACCATCGCCCGTCATCTGCCTGTAGGAACAGGTTTCCCTGAATCAGGTCTTCGACGTACTTGTTCTGGCGGCCACTAATCGTCGAGAACCCTTTGACCTCGTTCGCGAGACCGATGATCAGCGTCTTGTCGGTCGTGGCGTCGCCGGTATTGACGGGCGCGTGCACCCCGTCGCCGGACGACCCTCCGCGCTCGCGGCTCCGGTCCTGAAGGACCATCGCCGCGGAGCCGGAGGGCGCGCCCGCCCCGGACGGGGCGCACGCCCCTACCGCAATGGACAGGGCCATGACGAGGGCGCCGAAGGCAGAGGGACGTGTTTTCATGGTTCAGTCCAGATGGAAGAACCGAACCGCATTCCCGACCAGCATCTGATAGCGCTCGTCGTCGGGGACGCCCGCGAAGTTGGCCTCGATCACTTCCTGAGAATGAGGCCAGTTCGTCCCCGGGTGCGGGAAGTCCGATCCCCACATGATCTTGTCGACGCCAATCTCATGCCGCTGACGTACGCCGAACGCGTTGTGCATGAAGCCCCAGAGGATGTGGTCCTTTACGTACTCACTGGGAAGCCGTGGGAGCACGGGCAGCCCGAAGACCTCATGCGAGTGCGGGTTGTAGCGCCAGTATGAGTCGTCGATCTTCTCGGTCCACTGAGGGATCCAGCCGAGCTGCGTCTCGGCAAAATAGATCTGCAGGCTGGGGAAGCGATCGAAGACGCCGGAGAAGACGAGCCGGATTACGTCACGCTCTGTCTTGCTCGCGAAGAACCGCGTGAGTGGGTCCGATCCAGACTTCTTGACGGGACCTTCCGGCTTCTTTGGGTACTGGAAGAGTGGGCCGTCGTAGTTCGCTCCGCCGAACTGGAAGCACACGTGCGCCGTGAGGGGGAGATCGATCTCCACGGCGGCTGCCCAGAAGACGTCGTCCTCTGGCGTTGGGTACATCTTCCCAGCCGGGAACGAGTTCAACTGCACGCCGGTGAGGCCGATCTCTTTGCAGTGTTCCAGCTCGGCAATGGCGCTCCGTGCATCCACCTCGGGGATCAGCCCGAGCCCGAGAAGTCGGTCCGGGGCGTATGCGCAGTATTCCTCGGCAAGCCAGTCGTTGTAGGCGCGCACGATGTCTGTGTACGCCTCGTCGTCCTTGATGCCGCCGCGCCAAAGGTTTGGTCCGTCTGGGCTGGGGAAGAGGACCTCCGCGTCCACTCCATCTTCGTCCAGCTCTGCGACGCGCTGTTCGGGTGGTCCGGAGCCATCATTCGTGTCGAAAAAGCCACCCAGAGGCTCGTAGCGTGTTCGGTGATCCCTGAGCTGACGGCCGGGCTCTACCCGCAAGGGCTGGCCCTCGATGAATTGCGCCTCGCCCTGCCCGCCCGGCACGGGAATTCGACGTGGGGCCATCTCGCGGTACTGCGCTGGAACCCGATGGACCCAGCGATCCGCGGGAATCTCCAGGTGCGAATCCGCTGAGATTGCTCGATACTGTCGCGTCATTCGGTTGCCTCCTAGGCTCGTCTTACTCATGGGCGATCGTCCACCCTGCCACGGTTACATTCGATGCCGTCTAATCGACCGGCCCCCGGAACGTTGGCGGAATCTATCATCGACCTCCAGTGTCGTCAAAAACTGGTTAGAAGGTTGCTCCATCTGGCTCTGTTCTCACGTCAACGGAACTGAGGAAGCACCCACTTTCCCAAGAGCTCCACAGTTCGGATAGCGTGCTCCATCGGGATGTCGTGTGGGGTCACGCGGGCGAGAATGTGCGTGATTCCCGCGGCCTCGTACCGCTTTGCCGTGGCCGCGACCTGATCGGGCGTGCCAATCAGGCACCGAGTCTCCTCCAGCTCGCGGATCAACTCGGTTGGCGTCTTCTCTGCGATGCCCGGTTGTTTCGGCATCTGTGCGCCGCGGCGCGCGTAGAACTGCAGGACTTCGCCGGCGTACTTCTCGGCGAGCTGTCGGGCCTCCGGCTCGGTCTCGGCTACCAACGTTAGACGATTGGAAGAAACAACCCCTTCGCTCGGGTTTTTGCCTCGGGCGCTCAGCGCAGCGCGATATCGCTGGCCCTGCTGCGCAACAGCGTCGAGAGATTGAGACGTCGACCCGAGATACCCGTTCCCGAATTCGGCGGCTCGCTCCACCGAGCGCTGAACTGCTCCTCCCACCCATAGGGGCGGGCCGCCAGGCTGCAGCGGGAGTATGCCGATGCCGCCCTCGACCGTGAGCATCTTTCCTCGGAAGCCGCTTTCGCCATTCCACAGCGCACGGAGCGCCGCCAACGTGTCGTCGGCGTAGTCGCCCATACGCTTGGGGTCGACGCCGTACCGTGCGACCATCTCCGGAGGGCCGAGCCCAACGCCGAGGAAAACCCGCCCCCCAGAGATCTGGTCGAGCACGGCTGCTTCGGCGGCCAGCTTCAGCGGATGCCAGCCGGTGAGCAGCGTTGCACTGGTTCCGAGGCGCATCCGTGTGGTCGGCGCAACCGCGGCCAGGATGAGGAGCGGCGCGGGAGTCGCCCCGGATTGGCTCTGCTTCGAATGGGTCTCGCCCAGGGTAATGGAGTGGAATCCGTATTCGTCTGCAGCCGCAAGCAGGTCTCGATAGCGATCGACCTGCTCCTGGAGCGTCCGGTTCGGCTGGGCGAAATCGAGCTTCAGCCCGAAGGTCAGCGTCAATCTATCGCTCCTTTGATGATCCCATCCGCATGTTGACGCGCGTTTCCCGACCTCGAAAGATGGCTGAGTCTCACTGCGCCCAAGTCCATTCCTCTACCTTCCACATCGCGTTGTCCTTACGGGCTCCACGCGGTCCGATGAGGCCACCCGCGCCTGCGATGACGTCGTAGCCGTAGTACAGCGGGTAGTAGGCGGATTGGTCGCTCACGAGCTTCATACCCTGAACCAGCGCGTTGATCCGGTCATGCCGATCAAGGGATGCGTTGTACAGGTCGGAGAGACGATCGAGCTCGGGGTCGAAGAAGCCCATCTTGTTTCTGCCCTCCCACTTCGTGGCTGGGCGTGCCAGCGTAGCGGTCGTGAAGTACAGGAACGGGTTGGTGAAGATTTGACGCTGCGTGATGTAGAGGGAGGGATAGGTCGAGATCGTCTCCTGGTCGACCTGCTCGTTTGCTGACAGCGTTCGAAGCTGAGTGTCGATTCCAACCCGCTTCCAGCTATCGGCAACGACGAGAGCCTCGTTAAGGTATCCGCCGCCCCCGCCGGCCACCTGAATCCCGACTGCTAGCCGCGCGCCGCTTTGCCCATAGAAGCCCTCAGCGTCCTTCGTGAATCCGACGTCGGACATGAGCTGATCGGTACGACGAGGGTCTAGACGGTACCTCGTCAGAACCTTGTCCAGCTCGGCGTATGACTCTTCTTCTTTGGCCATGAAGGTATCTGCTATCCCAGGCTCGCCGTCGAGAACAGCGTCGACGATTGCCTGCTTGTCGATCGCATGGGCTAGCGCCCGGCGGAACCTCACGTCGAGCAGAGCGGCGGGCCTCGCATAGTCGGGCCGTGCCTGCACCTGCGTGTAGACGGTCTTCGATGTCCCGAGCAGCACGGTTCCGGGTTGGCGGGCGCCCGCCCACTCCCTGCGGAGGACGGAAGCCTGCGGAAATGCGAGGCTCAGATCCGTCGCGAAGTGGACGGATCCCGAGAGCAGGTTCGCGACCGCTGTGTTCGCGTCGGGCTGCCATACGAGCTGGATACGCGCAATCTTGGGCTTCCCATTTACATAATTCGGGAATGCGACTCCTGTGATAAAGGCGCCCGGTTCCCAGCGCTCCACCTGGTAGGGACCCAGGCCAATGAACTCTGAGGTCCAGAACGGCAAGGTATCGAAGAACTCGCGTGCGTCCATAGTTTCGAAGGCAGCGCCGACTACGTGAGCAGGGAGGGGCTGCCAAATTGCTTCCGCCGCGTCCGGAGTCGGGGTCTGGTATCGGATCAGCAGAGTACGAGAGTCGAGAGCCGTGGCGGATTCGATCGGACTCCCGCCTGCTCTACCCATCGTCTTGGAGAAACGGATCGCGAGCACGAAGTCGTCCGCGCTCAACGGTGTACCGTCGTGCCAACTCAGGTTTGGGCGCAGTCGCCACGTTGTTTCCATTCGGCCGTCCGGAAAGACCTTCCAGCTATCGGTACCGAGCTCGGGGAACCCTTCGGCAAGCTGGAGAACGGTGGTGCCCCGATCATCCGTTTGCGTCAGGGCAGCGTGAAAGAGCTGCCACGGTGAATTGGGCGTTGCCCCCACGTGCGTCGGGTCCAGGTCCGAGCCGACGAAGACCTTGGGCTCGGTCCGCATCGCGATAACTAACGTACGGTTGTCGTCCAGGCTGGCTCCCTGGGGGCGGCCTGGCTCCAAGCCGGCTGCCTCAGGCGGTGTACCGCATGCCGCTAGGGCGGCGAGAAGGATCAGGAAAACCGCGAGTCGCATTCAGAACCTCGGTGATTGTTTGGCTGCGCAGTGACTGCGCACAGGAGCTTTTCGGGGATGCGTCACGATGATGAGGCAATCCGCCCGCTCCTCGGGGCTTGATCGTCCCTCGGACTGCTCCAAGCGAAGAGGTCAGGCCAACGTGCTGGCTATACTAGGTCGCATTCGTCTGATCAGTCCAATAGCATTTGCGATCGTTTCCATAACAAAAGTGGTGCCTGATGATTAACTTCCATCAGCTCGAGATCTTTGTCGCGGTCGTCGAGTGTGGCGGGTTTACCAAAGCTGCCCAGCAGCTCTTCTTGACGCAACCCGCTCTGAGCGCTCAGATGCGGCGCCTCCAAGCTACCGTTGGCGTACCGCTCCTGGCGCGGGATGGACGGAAATCTGTGCCGACCGAGGCGGGCACGACCTTCTACCGATACGCACGGGAGGTCCTCGACATAACGGCGGCCATGCGACGCAACCTCGACGAGCTGGCCTCGGGAGAGTTGGAGCATATTGTGGTCGGCGGCAACCGCACTCATGGAACCTATCTGCTTCCGCGGCTTCTCGCGCAGTTTCATTTGAAGCATCCAACTATTCGGCTGTCTTTCATCGACGGCGGGAGCGGCGAGATCGCGGAGCGTGTTCGGACTGATCAGATCGACGTGGCGCTTGTTGCCTCTCCTCCGCCCGTCGACGAGCTGGTAGTCGAGGAGCTTGGGGAAGATGAGTTGGTTGTCGTGGAATCAGCCCATCGCCCAGTCTCGCGTACGGGAACCATGACCGCTGAGCAGCTTGCGCGCGCGCCATTCGTTCGGACACTAGTGGGCAGTGGGTCGCTGGGGTCGAGTCTCGAACGGTTCCTGGGCGATCGCGGGTTTGGCCCACGAAACGTCATGCTCGAGATGACAACCTGGGAGGGCGTCAAAGACGCGGTTCGGGTTGGTGTCGGACTTGTCCTCGCGTTTCGGACAAGCGTTCAGGAGGAGCTGCGCTCTGGTGAGATGCGTGTGGTCCACGTCGATGGCTACAGCGACGTTCACAGCCTCTATCTGATCTGCTCTCCCCATCGGAAGGCTTCGCCGCTATCGCCCGTTATGCAGTCCCTGGTCGACTTCATGAAGTCGGAGCTCGTGGACGTCCTGCACCCGCAGGTGATGACGCGAGGCTGAACCCCCTGCCCCGCCGTGGGTGGACTTCTCGTCCAAGGGACGGAACCGCGCCGCTGTATCGGGTTTGTGATGTCTATGGGGCTCCGGAACGCCGTGACGGGTCAGCTGATTTGTTACGGTTAAGAGCCCCACAATGCTCTAAAGCCCTATGCATGTTGCGCCTCTCAGAGGCGCGTCTTCCAGTAACGGGCTGAGGCGGGGACATTACATGTGAGGCGGCCGCACGGAGGCGGGCCGCCGGAGGACTAGGCTTGACTTACCCAGGAGCACAGGACTGACATGGAGACTCCTGTCGGTCGCAGTCTTAACGTGGCTCAGCGTGGGAGGCGTGGGCACGTTGCGGGCGCAGGCATCCGAACTCGAGCAGAACGAAGCGAACAACGGACAAGTTCTTGTAGCTGACTCGGTCGGCACGCCGCGAGTCTTTACTCGCGAAGACATGCTGGCAGCCCTCGAAGGCCAGCCGGTGATGGTTCAGCGGATCGTCTACTGCGAATGCAAGTATGACCCCAATGTGATCCGCTATCGACGAGACGGGAGCCCCCTCTACTACGGGTGCGCCCAGCTCATGACAGGCCGTGGTAACGGCTACGACATCTTCCTGCGCTGGGGCTTCGACGATTGGCGAGACCCTGACCAGGTCGTCGGATTCATCAACGAAGTGATCCGCCGTGGGATGCTGGGTAGCCAGTATCCCAACACGCAGCACGGCTGCCCGGGGTCACCGTGATGCGACGACTGAGAGTCGGGCTCGATCGTTCCCCTACTGCCATTCCCATTTCTGGACGTGCACCGTCTCCACCGCGTCCCGGGTCGTGCGCGCCACCGGACCCTTGAGCGCGGTGACGTAGGGCGTGACGATCGGCATGTAGTAATGCGGGATTGCGGGTAGCTCATCCGTCCAGATCCGTTCCATCTGGACGAGCTGCTCGATCTGCCGTGGCCGTTCCAGGGTGCTGTTGAAGGCGTCGACAAGCGCATCGTATTGCGCGTTGGACCAGGCGTCGCCCTAAAAAAGCTGACGCTGCGTCATTTCACACAGACGTGAAGCATAAGCGTTGTACTTTCCCCCGGTAAACGTTTAGTCTCCGCGGTAGCAAAGAGATACGATGCCTATGCCCGATAGGCCATTTCCGTCTGACGAGCTGCCGATTCTTCATTAGGAGCCCTTCGTGCCAAGTTGGAAGCAATCGCCGTGGCTCTGGCGGGTGGGGTTGATTGTCTTCGCTTGGCTCTTCATCGTCAGCCATCCGTTCAGAATTCTCGGCGCTCTGGTCTTAGTTGGCGGCGTCATCGGTGTGGTTGCCCTCCGTCCATTCATCCGCCGAAGGCGGGCTCTGGAGGACCTGGCAGAGAGGACTGGCGGGTTGCTCGTCGAAGAGCCGTTTTGGGCCGACGATGTCGTTTCTATGGGTGGAGTTGACGCCACTGAATGGCGACCCTGGATGCTGCTGACTTGCGGACTTCGCGAGAGCTGGATCGAGTACGAAGCCGGGTCGACGACGATCATCCTGGACGTCCTGACGCCTGGCTCCCAGGCTACAAGGAGGCAAGGTGATGCCTGGCTCACCCGGTTGCAAGCGAGCGTTCCGCGCCAGGCCCATTTCGGCTTCGAGCTCTGCAGGCACGACATCGCTCCGACGCTGGACGATGGCATGAAGCTGGCCGCGATCGCCGATCCCGCGCTTCGCGTTGCCTTCAACCTCGCTACCAGCGATCCGAGTCGGGCGAACGACTTGCTGAACGATCTCGCGTTGGCGACATTGATCCGCTCCGTCGAACCTGCACGATTGGGCTTCAGCCGGGACCACGACGGAAGGTCCACCCTGTGGCTCTACGACGAAGGGCCGCTGCCAGTCCCTGTTCGATTCCAGCTCACGCATAACCTGTTTCTCGCGCTGTTGGAACGCCTATCCCCATCGCAGATTTCGGAGCACCCAAGGCTTGCGAGTGCAAAGGTTCCGGCGCGAGAGGCAGCCGCCCCCGCGATCGCCGAGCCCCAGCCTTCTCCACCGCCCGTTCCGGTTGTGGAGCAACCGATGCCCGCATCGCTGAAACCGCCGCCCGCCGATCCGTCGGTAGCGGAGCTAAAGCCGCCGTCCCCAGACCCATCGGTGGTCGAGGTGAAACTGCCGCCCAGTCCCCCGGCCTTAGTCGAACCGGCTAGCGGTGGTCCGAATTTGGAGCTGCAGCCAGAAGTGGTCGCGAGAGAGGCAGAGCCTGCGCTCGTAGTAATTGGTGAGAGTTTGCCAAGGATGGGAGAAGCGGCTCGGGATGAAAGCTGGGAAGTAACAGTCTCGCGATTTGGGCCCTATCAGGAGATTGTGGGCCAGCCCGCGCCTTCAACCTCCGGAACCTTCATGGTTGCGGAGTTTGTGATCGCGAATCGTCAGCAGCGGACCGGAACGCTCACGACGACGAACGTGTCGCTCGAGGCGGGAAATGGCCGCGTCTTTCAGCCAGCGGGACAGACGACGAGCGTTCCTAAAGGGTTCTGGATGACGTGGCTGCAGCCCGGTCAGAGCGCCGAGCAGCGGGTAGTCTTCGAGCTAGACGCCGAGCCCACCGACGCTGTTCTCACCATCCATGGCCTGCGATTCAGGCTTTCACCGTAAAGGCGACCGGCTTTAGACGGGCGCTGGAGCCTCCGACTGGGCGAGAGCCCGCAGGCGGCATCGTCCCGAGCGAAAGGGGGTGCCGCCGCTAATGGGGTCGCGATGCTCGTTGCTGATCAACAGGTTGACGTTGCTGCCCTCGGCGGTGAACGGGGAATAGCCCGGAAGCTCGAGCTCCGCGCACTCTTGCCACCACCCGTGCTGGCCGACCACGACCCCCGGCTTGATCGCTGTGCTTACCCGGACGCGGGCGCGCATCGCGCCCTCTGGGGTCTCGACCGCTACCCAGACTCCAGCAGTAACTCCTGCTTGCTGCGCCGTGTCCGGATGCATGTCCACCTCAGGGTGCGGACGCGCTCGTCGGAGACTCGGCAGGCCGCGGTGCTGCGCGTGCACGAACTGCGTGATTTTGGCATTGGTCAATACGAAGGGGTAACCATCCGCGAGCGCGGGATCGCGATCGGTGCTCCAGTGGGGGAGCACGTAGCGAGGCAGCGGATCCTGCCCGTGCTGGGCAAAGGGTGTAGCGAACACCTCGATCTTGCGCGTCGGGGTGTTGAACCCTTTCCGTTCACCGGGCTTCGCCTCGCGCGCGTGGCTATAGCCGGTCGGCGGTGGCAGTCCTGGCTTGCTCTGAATTCCTACTGGTGTGCTTTGAAGGTCTTCCAAAGAGATTCCCGAAGGCTCCAGCTCGTGGCGGAACGCGGCGGTGATGTCTCCGTCGAAGAACTGCTCGCCGAACCCGAGTCGAACGCCGAGGTCGAAGATGATCTGCGTGTCTGAACGAGCCTCGCCTCTCGGCGGTAGGACGGGCGCGCGATATTGGAGGTGGGTCTGGGCCGCGATCGGCAGCTCCCAGCCGGTGTTAAGCGCGCCCGACTCCAGGAACGTGGCCGCCGGCAGGACGTAGTCTGCGAGCTGGGCTGTTGGCGTCAGGAAGTGATCCACCGCGACCATGAAGTCGAGCTGCTGCAGCGCTGCTCGTCCCTCCAGCGTGCCGCCGTTTCCCATCACCATGTTGTTGCCGAAGGCGAGCAGGGCTCGGGCTCGGTAGGGCTGGCTATCGAGGACCGAGCGGTAGAGGTCGTACGCGGCGCTGCTCGCGCTGGTGCGCGGAGCGCCGAGCGGTCGCTCCTCCCACCCGAGGCGCCGCTCCGCCTCGCTCTTGCCGATCAAACTGTTCAGCTCGACGTCTCGAATCGAAGGGCGTTGAGTCAGGATGTTGCCGCCCGGAGCATCGAAGTCCCCGAGGAGCGAGTAGAGAACCGAGATCGCCCGGCCGTTCTGAGCTGCGTTCGTGTGCTGCGTGATCCCGTTCCAGAAGTAGTGGGCGGCGGGGCGGTTCTGGGCGAGCATCTCTGCGGTGGCACGAATGTCCTCTGCAGGGACGTCGGTGATCTCCGCTGCTCGCTCGGGCGAGTAATCGTTCAGCACCTCGCGAAGCAGGTGAAACACCGTCGCGGTGGCGACCTGTTCGCCACTGGCCAGCTTCACGGTCGGAGTCACGTCGAGCTCGGGGCTTTGGGCTTCGCCCGATGCTCTGTCCTCGTACTCGCCAGATTCGGCGCACCGGAGTGGGCCGCCCGCCCACGCGACGTAACCGCCGACATCGGCGCCAGCCAGCTCGTTCCACTCGAGTAGGCGGCCGGTGTCCAGTCGAACGAGGAACGGGGCATTCGTCCACTGGCGCACGAATGGCTCGTCGATCCAGCCGCGCTCGACCAGGACGTGCGCGATGCTGAGGGCAAGGGCGCCATCGGTTCCTGGTTGCACCGAGAGGTGGATGTCCGACTGGGTCGCCACGCCCACACGTCGAGGATCGACCGTGATGAGCTTCATCCCCCGCGAGCGCGCGGCTTGAATCGCCTGGGCCATGCGGATGTTGGTGGCTGAAGGGTTGCATCCCCACAAGAGGAAGCAGGCGCTGCGCTCCAGATCCGGGGTCGGCATGCGGACGCCGTACGTGTAGCGGGTGCCTTCGTCGCGTGGCCACTGGCAGAGGTGCGTGGTGCTGACCGTGTTCGGCGTCCCGATGAGGTTTGAGAGCCGCTTGAGCCATCGCTCCGCGTCGACCAGCCCGGTGCCACTGCGGGTACCCTTGCTGAAGACGATCGACTCGGCCCCGTGAGCGGCCTTGATGTCCAGCAGCTGACGCGAGATGTCGTCCAAAGCCTCGTCCCACGAGACTCGCACCCACATCTCGCTGTCGAACGGCGACGCAGACGTCGCCGTCTTTGGGCCTACGCGCTTGATAGGAAAGAGCAGTCGGTCCGGGTGGTGGAATAGTTCTCCCGCCGCCCGTCCCTTCACGCAGATGAGCCCGCCGAATGGATGCTCGTGGTCCGCCTCGAGCTTGGCCACGCGGCCATCCTGGACCTCGACCAGGGTGGGACAACGCACGTGGCAAAAGTTACAGACGCTGTGGCTGATGCTCATTCCGGGGACCCTCCGCGCGACCGATGCTCCTTCGAGCAGCAGTACCTGCCGCGGATGGTACCCCAAACACTCCGGCGAGAGTCAGAGGTTGGACCTGCGATAAAGCGGTTTTTCAGGCCCACTCGTTGAGCGGGTGAGCGACCGAGGTCATTGTCCGAGACGACGTCATTAGGGCTCGATTACGCTGCGAGGGACTCCTCGACGCCCCAGAGCGGCCAGGCGATATGGAGCATGTCGCGGAGCTCGGTTGAGAGCTGCGCGTACGTGGCCGGATCCATTTCAAGGAACGCACGCTGGACCCATAGAGGCTGGATTTCAGCCCAGTCAACGATAGCTGTGTGGTCCCTGTGAATTGAGACCGCGAGGCCCTCGCTGCGGGCGATTAGAGCTGCGACTTCCTCGTTCACGTGTCCACCTCCACTGGCGCCTGCTTCACTCTAGCATCTCGTGCGCCCGAGATTCTTGGGCCTACAATGCGGATCAGCATATGCTGCCATGGCAGTACGACAGGATTTCGCGAGGAGAAGCTGGAATGTCCCCAGCCGTGTTGTGTGCTAAGCGTTATCGCTCACGGCGAAGAAGCACATCATCGCGAAGAACGGCACCGCCAGCGCAGCCAGCATGCCAAGCATCAGTCCTGTGTTCATGTCCGAATGACTCCGCTGAAGATTTCGTGAGCTCTCTGTACTAGGATGCGGAGTCAAAGTGACATAACGGGTGACAGAAGATTACGGCTGGGTGAACCGTGCGTAACTGTAGGACCTACGGCGCACTGGGGCGAAGCTGACGGCTGCACCGTCGGAGGTTCGGCCCGGGCTGGCAGACGTATGCGCCCATCTCGCGAGCAACACCGCGAACCCAAACGCGCGGCGGGCGGGCCGACTAAAGTGCGTCGGCTACTTGGCGCATGATGCGCTCGCGGTCAACGGGATCGTGGGCGTGCGGGATGATCGCGATCTCGTCCACGAGCCCTGACGCTGCCAAGCGCTGCAGTTGGTCTCGGGCCTCGGCAGGGGTGCCGGCGATCGCGAACTTCTCGACGAGCTCGTCGGGAACGATGTCGCCGTGCGGCGTTCCCACCACCATGTGCTCGTAGTATTCGTACTCCTCGCGGATCTTGCGGACGATCGCCATGTCCGCGTCGTTGAGGGCGAAGGGCAAGTCGCGCTTGAGCACGCGCGCCACGTGTGCCTTGACCGCGACGCGAGCCTGGTGACCGTCATCGGCGATGGAGCAAGGAGTCCAACACACGGTGCGGAACCCATCGGCCTTGAGGTTCCGACCAGCTTGGGCGGCGCCCGCCTCCAACTCGCGCCGAGACGCCTCGAGGAAGAGCGGATCGACGCCGACTAGGACGATCGCCCCGTCGCCGATCTTGCCCGCAAGCCGATGGATTTTTGGCCCGCTCACTGCCAGATACGTGGGCACGCGCGTGCCGGGCTGCGTGTAGGTCAGATGGAGAGGAATCGTCCCTTCGACAGTCTCGCCGGCGATGAGCTCACGCATGTCCTGGATCGCCTTCTCGAAATCGGCGAGGCGGGCAGGTCTGCCGCCGAGGGTCTCGACCGAGCTGTCCCCAAGGCCGATGCCGAGGCGCGCTCGACCGCCGCTGAGCTCATTCAGGGTCTCCATCGCAGCCGCGGTGACGGCGATGTCCCGAGTGATCGGGTTGGTCACACCTGTCGCAAGGTTGATTCGCGTCGTGGCCTGCGCCATCGCGCCGAGCACGACGTACGCTTCGCGCCAGATCATTTGCGAATCGCCCACCCATGCGCAGGTGTAGCCGAGCTGCTCAGCGAGCTGGCCCAGGGCGACCATTCGTCCGGGGGGCTCGATGGGGAACAGGCCGACGCTCAGGGGAATACTGGCCACACGGGCCTCCTTATCGTCCTTTGATGACGCGGGCGGGCTCCTCTGGCGGCGGCATCTGCTCGCTCCGTCCGTTCACGAGGAGCTCCCCGTCGACGAGCACCATCGAGATGCCGGGGAGATCACCTACTGAGAGGGCGTCGAGAGCGCTCGTGCCGTTGGCGCCGCGAATTCGGCCCATGAGGATCAGATCCGCAGGATACCCAGGCCGCACGAACCCCGTGTGCAAGCCGTGCGCCTTGGCGGTGTTTCCCGTCGCCAGGCAGAGCGCCTGAGCAGCCGTCAAGCCTCCGAGGGAGGTCATGAGGGCGATCGTGCGCAGCATGCCGCGTGGGGCGGTGCCAGTGCCCGAAGGCGTGTCCGTCCCAACGGTAATGCGATCGACGGCGTCCACCTCGCGGAGCATCTCCACCACGCGCACCGACCAACGGGGATTCCCTGCGTAGGCGATCTCCAAGTGGCCCGTGGTGTCGCGAACCACCTCCTCGAGGTCGGCGAGCGGCATGGGGATAGGGCCACCGCTGGCGTGCCCGACGATGTCCGGCTTGATTGCTTTGATCACCGCGGCGCCGGCCGGTTCGCTGAGTCCCGAGCGGGAGACGCCGCCGGAGTGGATCTTGACGGCCATTCCGCGCGCTCGCGCCCACTCGGTGTACTGCATCCCCTCTTCCATCGCCTTGGCGTAGGGGAAGAAAATGAACTTCACGACGCGGCAGCCCTCGCCGGCAAGGACGTTGAAGTCCTCTTCAACCATGCCCGGGGTGAGGAGCATCGTGCCCCCGACGATCTTCAACCCGCCCGGGCGGTAGTTCGCCGAGCACCGGTGGTAGAGCACTGCAAGGTCACGCAGAAGCTTGGGGTCCGGACTCTCGAGCGGCAGCCCGGGAAGGTGCAGCTCGCCGGCGGAGATGATCGTCGTGATCCCGCCATGCAGGTACGTGCGCATCCACCCGACGGAGTTCTGGGTTGGGCTGTAGTCGCCGAAGACAGGATGGGTATGGCCGTCCACCAGGCCTGGCGTGAGTGTCAGGCCATTCGCATCGATAACCGTGTCGGCGTCGACGCGGTCGCTGCCGACCTCGCGGATCAAGCCGTCTTCTATGTAGATGGAATCCGCTTCTATCAGCGGAGCCGCGAGGTCGCCCGAGACGATCTCGCCGATGTTTCGGATCAGGACAGAGCCCAAGGCTAGCGCACCGCCAATGTATTAGTTGATTCGGCCACCAAGGAATGCGATGGCGTTCTTGTAGGCGATATTCTCCTTCGCCTCGTCGGTCAGGTCCTCACGCTCGAGCAGCAGATCGATGTGCGACGCGCGGAGCTCGCGGATCTTGTCGGGCTTGTGGCCCCGTCCTGTGATGTCACCGTGCGGATAGTCGGTCCCCAGCATCAGGTTGACGGGCGGGAAGCGCTGGCACATGTGGCCGAGCGACTCCTCGGTGGGATCAACGGTCAGGTAGATGTTGGAAAGCAGGTATTCGGTCGGATGCTTCTTGGTCTTGCTCCGCGCGGGCTGCTCCATGTCGTAAGACAGGACCATGCGATCCCAGATCCACGGAAACCATGTGGCGCCGGCCTCCGCCAGGCAGAACTTCAGATTGGGGAATGTATCGAAGACCCCACCGTAGACCATGCCGCAGGTGATGACCAGGTAGTCCGTGAGCGTGCCAACGTAGAAGCCCCAGCCGTCGCCGATCCGCTTGGGGTCGGCCACGCTGCCCCAGTCGCGGGTGTTGGCGTGGACGCTGATCGGGATGTTGCGCTCGTTGCAGAAGTCCCACAGGGGCCAGAAGTATTGCTCGTCGAGGTTCTTGCCACCCTGGCCGGACTTGATGAAGAACGTTGGAAAGCCCGCGTCGTAGGCGCGCTGCGCCTCCTCCATCGTGGCCTTGATGCTCTGAGTTGGGAGGACGGCGCTTCCAATGAAGCGGTCGGGGTGCTCCCTGATGACGTTGCCGATGGCGATGTTTGCCGAACGGGCCATGGCGGCGGCGAGTCGCGGCTCCGTCTCGTATGTGTACTGGCCGAACTCGGGGTTCAGGAGCTGCCGCTCGACGCCGAGGGCATCCATGTCGCGGAGACGGACGTCGGCGTCGAAGTCTCCAGCCATGCGCTTTCGTGGGAGTAGCGTCCCACTCACCTTGGGCGGGACTGGACTGCCGGGGGCGACCATCGCAACTCGGCCGTCCCCGTGCGGCAGCCAGGCTGGTGTCAGGTACTTGAACTCCTCGTCTACGTAGTCGAATTCGTCGGGGGGAGCGAAGTGCGAATCCATGTCGATCAGACGCATCGGTGTCTCTCCTTTAGCGGAACTTGGGCAAGACGTGCTCGCCCATGAGCGTGACCGTCCGGAGCACGTGCTCCACCGGGATGTCGTGCGGACAAATTCGACAGAGTATGTCGGTCACTCCGGCGTCCGCGTACCGGCGGGCCGTGGCCGTGACCTGGTCGGGCGTCCCGACAAGGCATCGGCTCTCGTTGAGTTGGTTGAAGAGCTCGGCGGGTGTCTTCTCGGCACGGACGAGCTCGGGCGGCATCTGCGCGCCACGGTTCGCGTAGAAGCTAAGAACCTCGCCTGCGTACTGTTCCGCGCTCTGGCGCGCTTCGGCCTCGGTCTCGGCGACAATCGTTAGCCGATTGGATGCGACTGTGGCGTTGCTCGAGTCCTTTCCGAGCGCGGTCAGCGCGGTGCGAAGCCGTTGGCCCATACGGACCACGTCGTCGAACGATTGCGACGTCGAGCCCACGTAGCCGTCGCCAAACTTCGCGGCGCGGTTGGCAGAGCGCTGGACCGATCCTCCAACCCAGATCGGCGGTCCGCCGGGGTGGACAGCCGTCAAGCCGATGCCGCCCTCGATGTTCACGTACTTTCCCTCGTACCCATTCGCTCCCGACCACAACGCCTTGAGAGCATCCAGCACTTCGTCGGCGTACGCGCCGATGTTGTCTGTCTGCAGACCGTACCGGCGCGGCAGGTCCGGCGGACCCATCCCGATGCCGAGGATGAATCGGCCGCCGGTGATCTGATCCAGCATGGCCGTCTCGTACGCGAGCTTCAGCGGGTGCCAGGTGGGCAGTAATGTTACCCCGGAGCCGAGTCGCATCCGCGTATTAGGCGCCAGCGCGGCGAGAACGAGGAATGGCGCAGGCGTGTGACCATACGCTGGCTTCGGGCCGCTGCCCTCACCCATGGTGATCGAGTCGAACCCGTACTTGTCGGCGGCCGCGATCACCTCGCTATAGCGCTCGAGTTGCTGCGCCAGCGTTCGCGTGGGCGAACTGAAATCCATTACCAGCCCGAACTTCATTTCAAACTCCGTGTCATTGAATGGCGCCCTGCGACCGAAGCTGTTCGAGCTCGTTCGGCGGGACGCCGAGAAGGCCGGTCAGCACCTCGTCCGTGTGCTGGCCCACGCCCGGCGAATCGTCGTGGATGCTGGCCGGCGTTTTCGACAGATGAATCCAAGGCGCCAAGAGGGTGGTGGGGCCTGCCGTCGGATGATCGCGCTGGATGAAGGCTTGCCGCTCCTTGACGTGCGGGTCTTCGAGGACTTCACCCAGAGAAAGGATTGGCGCGCCGAAATAGGCGACGTCCTTGAGGGCCTCCCAGACTTCCTGGCGGGTCTTCCCTTTCGCCCAATCTCGCACGAGTTGGTCCAGCCCTTCGCGGTGCTCGCGGCGGGCGGTAGTCGTTGCGAACCGCGCGTCTGTGGCTAGCTCCGGCTGATCCATCACGTTGGCCAGCGTTCGCAGCGTCGCCTCATCTATGTCAGGTGTCCGCAAGGTGAAGTAGCCGTCCGAGACCTCGGCCGGAACGAAGCCCACTCGGTTGCCTGTGAAGTACTCGTGGAAGCGGCTGACCATGAAGCCTAGGACGGCCTCCTGCATGGAGACGACGAGCTTCTGACCCTCACCCGTTCGCTCGCGCGCGTGGAGCGCCGCGAGAATGCCGAACGCCATGCTGACGCCCGCGGCCTCGTCGCCGATACCTAGAGCCTTGGTTCCCGGGGCGCCGCTGTAGTCCCAGGCCGTCTGTGTCCAGCCCGCCATGCCGTTGTTGTTGGCCGCAGTGCTGCCGTAGGGGGAGTAGGGTCCCCACTCGCCGAAGCCCCGCGAGCAGGCGTAGATGAGCCGCGGGTTGAGTTCCTTGATGGACTCGTAGTCGAGCCCGAACTTCTCCATCGTGCCCTTCTGGAAGTTCTCGACGAGCACGTCTGAATGGGCGATGAGCTTGCGCGCCAGCTCGTTCCCATCCTTGCTCTTCAGGTTGAGGACCACGCTCTTCTTGTTGGCGTTGATCCAGATGAACTCGTAGCCGTCGACGCCCGCATCGCGCGGCATCCAGATGCGGCGAAAGGCGTCGCCGCCGGGCGGCTCGATCTTGATGACCTCGGCTCCCATGTGGCCGAGGAGCATGGTGCAGAACGGTCCGTTGAGCGCATGCGTGAAGTCGAGTACGCGAATGTCCTCGAGGGCGCCAGGCATCCCGATCCCCGTTTCTAGCCTTCGACGGCGTGAGCTCTCGCTCTGCCGCCACCATCATGCATGGAGACTGCATTCTAATCCAGCCGGCTTGATCGCTGGCGCCATATGACGACCAAAATCGAGCATGGAATTCCGCGCCGGAGTACTATGGGCCAAACCTGAGGTGCTGAGGCATCGCTCATGGAGGCTGGCGTGAAGACACGGCCGATCGGTTTGGTCCTGGCTGCTATTGTGATTACGGTCCTGGGTTGTGCACCGGCGCGGGCTCCCGAGACGGGGCAGCGATCCGGCTCCGCGGCGGGCGAACCGCAGCGGAGCACGTCGCTAACGATGCTCGTCCGGTACGAGCCGCCGTCCCTAGCAGTGAAGGCGCTGCGCGATGCCGGCGCCGGCATCAGCTCGACGACACGTCTCTTCAATGCCCAATTGGACATGGATGACGGCGAAGGTGGCGTCGCCGCGTACCTGGCGGAGGAGCTGCCTCGGCTGAACACCGATAGCTGGCGCGTCCTTCCTGATGGTCGTATGGAGACGAGCTATCGACTTCGGCCGAATCTGACCTGGCATGACGGCAAGCCACTGACGGCTGACGATTTCGTGTTTGCGTGGCGCGTGTATACGCGACCCCTGCTCGGCGTAGGATCACAGGTCTTGAGTCTTATGGAAGAAGTGTCTTCCACGGACCCGAGGTCGGTGATGATTCGGTGGCGGCAGCCATATCCGGACGCCGGTGGGCTTCGCATGGAGTTCCAACCGCTGCCACGGCACCTGCTCGGCGATGCCCTCGACACGGGCGACCCAGAGGGATTCGTGACGTTGCCGTTCTGGACGAATGAATATGTGGGAGTCGGTCCGTATCGACTGACTCGTTGGGAGCCCGGAGCTCTGCTGGAAGCGGCTGCCTTCGATGGGCACGCCCTGGGTCGTCCGAAGATCGATCGATTGATCGTTCGGTTCGTGCCGGACGAGAACACGGCCCTGACGAATCTGCTGGCGGGTGAAGGGCAGTACGCGACCGGGCGAAGCCTCCGGTTCGAGCATGCCCAGGTGCTGAAGCGGGAGTGGACGCCCACCGCGAAGGGTTCGGTCCTCCTCACGCCTGACACACCGCGATACACGTCAGTGCAGTTCCGGACAGACTTCGTGAATCCACAGGCGTTGCACGATCTCCGGGTTCGCAAGGCATTGGTGACGTCTACCGATCGGCAGGCGCTGAACGACGCGATCTTCGACGGCGCTGGCGCCATGATCGACATGTTTATCGCCAAGCACACAGCGTACGACCGCGTTCCGGACGTCGAGAGGGTCATCTCGTTGGCGGAGCGGGCAATAACTCGCTACCCATTCGACCTGCGTCGGGCCGAGGAGTATTTCGCGGAGGCTGGCTTCCGGCGGGGCAACGACGGCGTTCTCATCAACGGCGCGGGCGAACGCATGAGCATGGAAGTGTGGGCCGATGCCGGACCGCAATACGAGAAGGAACAGGCCATCATGGCGGACATCTGGAAGGGCATCGGAGTAGAAACAAAGGTGTCGTTCGTACCGCCGGCTCGGCTACGAGACAACGAGTGGCGATCGTCCTTCCCAGCGCTCCACACGACCTCCGCCGGCCGACTCGAGAGCATGGCATCAGTTGGGATCCCAACGCCTCAGAACCGTTGGGGCGGCTCGAACCGAGGAAGCTGGTCCAACGCCGAGTACGACCGGCTCTGGGATGCCTTCAACACCACGCTGGAGCCTTCGACCCGCGGCGATCTGGCCGTTCAAATGCTCAAGATGGGGAGCGAAGAGCTGCCGATGTGGGTCCTGTACCACAACCAGAGTGTCTCCGCGCACGTTGCGGGAGTGAAGGGCCCGAACAACTCGAGCCTCAACTCCGACACCTGGAACATTTACCTCTGGGAAGTTACTCAGTAGGAAACCTGAGGCCAAAAAAGAAACGTCCTTCCCAGACACACCGGGGAAGGGCGTTTCTTTTTTGGTTCCTGATCGTTAGGAGCTTGCGGGCTCGCGCACCAGTGGCTCAGTGGCGATGGCGACCTCTGGCTCGCGACTCACCGCTACGGGCGAGCAGAGGCTTGCCATCAACGCCAGAGCGGAATCGTCGAGCGTGTTGGCCAGGGTGAACGCGGACGTCGAGGCGCCGAGGTTCGAGAACGGCAACCCACAGGCAGCGTCCGTGTTGCCGATGGGCGCGCCTTGTCGCATCGCCGTGACGGTGAAGCAGTTGAAGCCCGACATCGGGAACGATCGGCTGAGGGTGTTGGCGTCCACGTCGACCGTTGGGCCGCTCAATTGGCTGATTCGGAAACCGTCATGCAGGCCACCTGACGGAGCGGTCCACGTGAGACTCGCGTTGCTGGATTGCGTCACACGGAGCGTGTAGTTCTGCGGCTGGCTCGCGCCGGACCGTGTGTTGGCGAACATGCACACGAAACTCGAGAGACCTGCCAAATTTGGCGGGCTCCCGCTGGTCGGCCCAACGATGTAGCAGTAGAGCCCGTTGGGGGTGAAGCCCCCGTCACTGACGGACGTCGCGTTCGCGGAGAGCGGGGATTGAGGCAGGAATGAGAATGTCGGAAGGTACCGTGCCGCGAGGTAGCCGTTCTGCAGGTTCCCGCCATCCCAGATCACCGTCGCTGATGTTCCGCCGGGAATGATCCCGATGTTCTTTCCGCCGAGGGTGCTGGCGCCCGTCGGTACGGTGGCGGTCGGGATGGCGGTCGCCTGGGTCGAGACGCGCTTCTGGATTAGAACGTCGTCGATGAACGGACCGTCGTCGGTATTCGAGATGTCGCTTTCGAAGACAAATGCGATCCATACGCGCTGTTGGCCCGTAAGACTGCCCATCTCCGGCACATCTGTCAGGTCGAACACGACGTCGAGCCACCCTTGCGTCGTGGGTGCGTGGACGCTGGTCGAGTTCCCGCTCACACCGTCGCCGAAGAACGTGTCGCCGTCGACTGACGCTGCCCAGTAGAGGAAGTCATAGCCTTCCTCCATCCGACTCCAGAGCGAGAAGTTGACCTGAGCAGCCGAGGCGTCGGCTAAGCTGAACGGACCGTAGACGAGCCAAGATGCGGTGTTGTGGGGATAGAAGAACTGTGTGGGGTCGACGCCATTGGCGCATCCGCCGGCTGGCCACATGCTGCGGTTGCCGAAGCGCTTGTGGAACGCGGTAGTGGCCCAGCAAATGTTGCCGTTTGTGGCTCCGTCGTTGTCGAACGTGACCCAGTTCGCGGGAACGCCGCCGCTCTCCCACGTCTCACAAGCGACCGTCGCATACCCCGGAAGGGGCGCCTGCGCCCCGACACGGGCTGGCTGCGTTTTGGCCGGAGACTGGGACTTGACGAGCTTCTTGACTCCGTTCGAGGCAAGGCTCGCCCCGATCGGATTCTTGGTGGCCGCGTCTCCCGCCGCTTGCTGACCCACCGGCTGCTTGGTCAGCTCTGGCCCCGCACCCAATGCGCTTTGCGCAACGGGCCCGCCCGAGCATGAGGTCACCGGCGGAGGCGTGGCTGTCGGAATGGCGGTCTGCGTTGGTGTGCGCGTCGAGGTGGGTTGGTTCGGAAGCGGCGTGGGCGTTCGAGTCGAAGTTGGGGAGCCAACGACGCTAGATCGGAAGTTGGCGACTGTTTGGGCTGAGCTGTTCAGGACCGAATGATTGTCGGCCGCATTTGCCTGTCCCGAAGGGATCCCCATGGGTACGCCTTGGTAGAGGACGTCCGGATTGGAGAAGTACGGGACCCTGATGCAATTGTTGCAGGTGGTTGCGTAGGCCATGACGGTCCGCCAGGTCTTGTCCGGGGCGACGTACCCGTAGTTGGCAGCATTCTGGCTCCCGTTCCCGGCTACGACCCCACGGTCGTGGTGAGCGCCCATGTTGTGGCCGAACTCGTGCGCGACTGTGTAGCTCCCGAAGGCGCAGGACCGCTGGAACGCCGAGAAACCCACCGGGGCGTCTGCGGGTTCGGCAGGGAAGTTGAGATAGCCTATGCCGCACGCGTCAAACGACTCGACTATGAGCCCCACGAGGTCGGCGCCGTACGTGTCGCGCAGCGCGTGGAGGTTGTCCATCTTCCCGTCGCTCGGGTTCCTAAGGGCGGACAGATCCGTGCTGCTGTTACCCGTCTCGGTGTAGGTGACCTCGACCGTATGGACCAGCCGCAAACGAGGGTTGATATTGCTGTTCACGTACGTTGTGTTAGTCCGAGCGATCGCGAGATCGATCTCGCTGTTCATGACAGCGGTGCTGCCGGCCCGCTCGCGGGTCTTGGTGGTGTAGGCAATCATCACATCGATGACAGCCCCGCTATCGACTAAAGGGCGGACGACATCTCCGTTCTGGTTTTTCTGCAGCTCCTCGCGAGACGGCATGGGCGCGGGCGCGTCCTCCGGGAACAAGCGCGGATCGACCTGGCGAACGCTGTGGATCGCGCCCCCGGTTGATCGGATCTGGTAGGAGATGCCGCCGACGAGGACCTCGAGGCTAACGGCGCCGTCACGAGTGGCGACGGTGACCCAGCTATAGGGATCGCCCTCGATCTTGCCTGTCCAAACGGAGCGGCCGGGGCCGCTCGGCCCCGTGAGGTCGAGCACGGCGACGAAGTTGACGTCTTCGAAGAAGTTGAGCGCAACCCGTCGACCCACCGTCGGGCCGGAGGACGGATCGAGGATGGTGAGCTGGACCTCGGCAGCCCGAGTGCGAACGACCGTCGGATCACCAGGCGCGGCCGCTTGGGCTGTCGCCTGCTCTGAGGTCAACGGAATCAGGAGATTTGGAAGCTGATCACCCTGTTGGGCCTCGACCTCGCGGGCCGCTTGCCAGAGCGGTAAGAGACTCAGCGAAACGATGACAACAACAGCCATGCGGAACAGTCTTGGCACGCGGCCACTCTCCAAACTGATTGCGAACCTGCTGAATGGGACAGACCGAGGGAGGGGTCTGGGAAGCTGAGGGGATGTTACGATGCGTCAAAAACACTGGGCCTACTGTAACGGGAGAAGGACCGTTATGCAAACTTGGGCAGCATGTGACCCATCGTATCGGTACAACGCGAAGCTACGATGGTCCCAACGTCGAGACCCCGGCTAGTGCACAAACCGCGTCCGTATTGCCGATGGGGATACCCGCGCGCAGCGCGGTGACCATGAAGCAGTCGAATCCGGAGAGCGGGAAGGTGCGGTTCAGCGTGGCGCCAGGCAGATCGATGGTCGAACCGTTCAACCGAAGGATGCGGAACGCGTCTTGATCTCCAGTTGGCGACGGGAACCAGGAAAGCTCTGCATTGCCTGCTTGCGTGACGCGCAGGGTGATGTTCTGCGGGGCGCTGGCGCCAGACCGCGTGTTAGCAAAGAGACACACGAAGTTCGACACTCCGGCAAGGGACGGAGGCGTTCCGGTCGTGGGTCCGACGATGTAGCAATAGAGCGCGCCGGTCGCGAGTCCATTCGCTGCGAACGATGTTGCACCAGCGATCAGAGAGGGTTGCAAGAGCTCGAAACTTGGGAGATACCGAGCAGCCAGGTAGCCGTTCTGGGCCGTGCCGCCATCCCAGAAGACCGTGGCGGATCCGACTCCTGGCACGATTCCGATGTTCTTGCCTCCCAGGACTGCATTCGCGGGCACCGTCGCAGTGGGGGAGCTTGTGGCCGTCCGGGTCACGGTGGACTGTGAGAGCTGCGCCGTTGCCGAAGACGATGGCTGGGTGGTCGGAGTTTGCGCCTGTGACGTCGGTGTAGGTAGCCCCACGGTTGCCGTGTGCGAAGGAAGCGGCGTGGACGTCTGCGTTGGGGTGCCGGTCGCGGTCGGCTGGGGCGGCAAGGGTGTGGCGGTTTGAGTCGGTGGGGATGAATCGACGCTCGTCCTGAAGTTCGCCACCGTCTGCGCGGCGTTATTGAGCTGCAGGTGATTGTCGGCCCCGTTCGGTTGCCCTGAAGCGACGCCCATCGCCTCGCCCAGAAAGGTGTTCTGCGGGTTCGAGAAGTAGCCGACGCGCAGACAGTTGTTGCACGAGGTCGGGTACGCCATGATCGTGCGCCACCTCTGGGTCGGGGAGACGTACCCATAGTTGAAGGCGCTGGCGCTGCCGCCATTGTCCGCTGCTCGATCGTGATTCGCGCCCATGTTGTGGGCCAGCTCGTGGGCGAAACTGAAGTTGCCGGCTGCGCACAGTCGCCGGACGACGCTGAAGCCAAATGAAGCAGATCCCGCCGTCGGGGTGTTCAGGTACCCCACGCCGCACGCCTCGAGCGACTCGACAATGAGCGCGACGAGATCCGCGCCGTGGCTGTTGCGGAGCGCGTGGACGTTGTCCATGTTGCCATCGGTGGAGCTCCTGAGGGCGCCGAGATCTGAGCCGCTGTTTCCGGTTTCGGCATATGCGACCTCCTCGGTGTGCACGAGTCGAAGCCGTGGATTGATGCCGCTGTTGGCGTACGCGGTGTTGGTCACGGCGATCATCAGATCGATCTCGCTGTTGATCGCAGCGAGTCCTCCAGCCGCCGATCGTGTAGCGCCCGTGTAGACGACCATCACGTCGATGACGGACCCGCTGTCGACGAGGGAAGCGACTTGGTCGCCGCCATCCGGCCGCAATTCCCCCGGCTGAGGCACGACTGTCGTCTCCGCAGGAAACTGACGTGGGTCGATCTGGCGCACGCTGTGGACTCGCGTTCCGTCGCTCCTAACCTGGTACACCGCGCTGCCAACGCGAACCTCCGCGGCCAGCGCTCCATCACGAATGGCGAGGACCACCGAGCTCGTGGCATCTCCTTCCACGCGTCCGGTCCACACCGTGCGTCCCGGTCCGCTGGAGCTGGTAAGGGTGAGCTGCGCAACGTAGGAAGCACCGTCGAAAAGCGTCAGTCTGACTCTGCGGTTCATGGTCGATCCCGTGTAGGGGTTGAGCACGCCGACCTGAATCTCGGCGGATCGGGACCGAACCACGACACTGTCCTCCCCCGGAGCTGACTGAGTTGTGGCACCGGCCGGGGCGGCGAGAATGAGATCTGGCACGGCATCTGCCTGCAGTGCATCAGCAACAGGGACAAGGTGCAAACTCGGCAGCAGGGTGACAGCGAAGAGCAGCATGAGGGAGGTACGGAACAATCTTGACACGCAGTGTATTCCTTGTGAAATAGATCGGGTCCAGACATCATCGCGAGGCGGAGAGGATGTCACCCGAACACTAACCAGACGAGAGCACGCAATTCTACGGGCGGGGCGCCCCTCTTTCCTGTGAACCCAGACACATCTCCGAGCGTGTGCTAGGATGGGCCAGTCGCAGACTCGGCGGAGGTGAGTACCGATGTTGACTCAGGAAGACAACGAGCTGCTCACGCGGATCGGCCCCGGCACGCCCATGGGTCAGCTCATGCGGGAGTACTGGATCCCGGCGCTGATGTCGAGCGAGCTACCGGAACTGGACTGCGCGCCCGTAAGGATTCGCTTGCTGGGCGAAGACCTCATCGCCTTCCGCGATAGTGAGGGGCGCGTGGGGCTCCTGGGCAACCACTGCTCACACCGAGGCGCCTCCCTCTTTTTCGGACGGAACGAAGAGGGAGGCCTACGTTGCGTCTACCACGGCTGGAAGTTCGACGTCGAGGGCCGATGCGTCGACATGCCGAACGAGCCCGCGGAAAGCACGTTTAAAGAGAAGGTCCGACATACCGCGTACCCATGCCGCGAGCGCGGTGGGGCCGTGTGGACGTACATGGGTCCGCGCTCGGTGCCGCCGCCACTGCCCGGGCTCGAGGCGACGATGCTCCCCGACGACCGTCGCCTGCTCTGGCTTGCCATGCGCGAGTGCAACTGGGCGCAAGGGCTGGAAGGCGAGGTCGACACGAGCCACTTCGGCTTTCTCCACGCCATCACCGACCCAGGCCACACGCCGATCCCGGGCTCCTTCGAGGACTACATGGTCCGCGATCCAAGCCCACGCTATGCAGTCACCGAGACGCCCTACGGCGCGATGTACGGCGCATATCGCCAGGCGGAAGAGCAGAGCTACTACTGGCGGATCGCTCAGTTCTTGATGCCCTTCTGGACGATGGTGCCGACGGGCTTCCTGGGCGATCAGACCGTTGTGCGAGCCTGGGTCCCGCTGGACGACGAGCACACGATGTTTTGGCACTTCTCCGCCGTGCCGAGTCCGACGGCCGACGTGGAGAAGGAAGGCCGACCCGCCGAGTTCCTGGTTGGTCGTGGTCCCGTGCTGCCGAATACCTCGGATTGGCTCGGCCGCTGGCGGCTCGCCAACAACAAGGAGAACGACTACAACCTCGACCGCGAGCTCCAACGGACGACGAGCTACACCGGCATCCGAGGCATCCACGTCCAGGATCAGGCCATCACCGAGAGCCTAGGCCCAATCTATAGCCGCGCTCAGGAGCGACTAGGCACGAGCGACACGATGATCATCCGTGTACGTCTCGGCCTGCTGAACGCGGCGAAGGCGCTTCGCGACAGGGGCGCTGTCCCCGCCACGGTGGACCAGCCAGAGCTGTACAACACCCGCTCTGGCGGCGTCGTCCTCTCGCGCGACGCCGATTGGATCGCAGCGACAGAGAAGCTCCGAAGCGCCCGTCGCGGCTGAGCTACGGCTCCAGAACTACCAAGCGGATTTCTTTTCCGCCAACGGTCAGGTCTGGGCACGCAGACACGCCGATCAGCGCATCGCGCTCAGCCCTGAACTCGACGTATGTTCCGGGCTTGGGGCGGATATTCGTGTTGAACATCTTGCCGCTCGGAAGCTCGATGCGGATCGTCTGGAACAGGTTGAAGGGGCTCGGAATGTCCTCGGCGGGGATGCCGTAGGGCTCGAGGGCCCGGCTCAGGTTCTCATAGCAGCCGTGGTCGGGCAGGTCCTTCGTGTCGATTTCTCGGTTGTAGTACTCGCGGATGCGACCCTCTTCGACGGCGCGCTTCACCCTCGCCGCGCTGCACATGCCCTTTTGGAGGTCGTGCGTTCCGTCGGTGAACGTGTCCTCCGTGATGAACAAGATCGGCTCGTTGGACTTGGTCATCAACATGTCGCCCTTCGTGGCGTAGATCGACGAGTTGTACGTCTTCGTTCGGGCTTGATCGAAGCGCTCACGCAGGTTTTGGCGATCGAAGGCTACGAAGTCCGCGATCGTGGTGCCGTACACCTGCAGCCGCCAACCCTGGGGAATGGTCACCGCCCGACCCGAGTTGGCCGGAATGATGATCTCTTCAACGACGCTCATTACTCCTGGACCTCCATCACTCACTCGCGCGTTATTGTGGAGCATCAGGGCGCACTTGGGCGCGCTATACTGACCCAAATCTCGCAGGAGGTATGCGCCATGGCGAAGATTCGGCACGTTGCGATTTCGACCGAGGATCCGGAGAAGACCGCTGCCTGGTACAAGGAAGTGTTCGGCCTCGAAGAGGTCGGGCGCAGCCCCGCCGGCGTGTACCTGTCCGATGGCGACATCAACTTCGCCGTGCTCCGCATCAAGTCGAAGGACGACCCGAATAAGGTCGAGCTCGGCATGAGCCATTTCGGGTTCGTCGTGGAGGATCCACAGGCGACCTTCCAGAAGCTCGAGGAGATGGGCGCGTCGCGTCTGCCGGACGTCCCGATCGGTGGCCAGTACTTCGAGGTGAAGTACGAAGGGCCAGACGGTGTAACAGTCGACGTGAGCGAGCACGGCTGGGTAGGAGCCAAGGGACTCGAATCAGCGGCGGAGCCAGCCGCTACCCACTAAATAGAGGACGGAGGCGCACAGTATGGGCGGCTTTCGCGAGGAGCTGAAGTCGGCGATCCTGGAGCGGCACTGCGCCAATCACCCTATGACCGACAAGTGGGCGCGAGGGGAGCTGAGCCGCAACGCCCTGATGGGCTGGGGCGTCGAGCATTGGCACTGGGTGAGCAACGTGCACGACGCGGCGTTCTATCGGTGCGCCTATGCCCCGCGCGACGTGCAGATGGCGATCCTCGGCAATTGGAACGAGGAGACCGCGCCCGAGCGCCCGCACCTCTCGATCGTCCTCAAGTTCGCGGCGGCCAACGGCGCCGACGTCGACGAGGTGAAGCGAGGCCGTGGTCTACCAACCACCGAGGCCTGGGTCTCCTGGCAAGTCCAGACGGCGAAGGACAAAGGGTGGGTGGCAGGTGTGGCGTCGCTCGTCGGAACCGAGTCGCAGTCGCCCATGCTGTACGGCAAAGTCCTGCCGGCCCTTCGGGACTCCTACAAGTTCGAGGAAGATGCCATCGAGCACTTCTGGCTGCACGCGGACGCGGACGTGGAGCATGGCGACCGTGGATTCGAGGTTCTCGAGCGCCACTGCACCACCGAAGCCCTGAAGCAGGAAGCGCTTTACTACGTTCGCGAGAGCGCGCGACGCCGCTGGTTCTACTTCGACGGCATCTTCCTGCACTACGAGATGGGCTACAAGCTACAGTAGCCATCCCGTGTCCACTCCCTCCCCCTCGCTGGGGGAGGGCAGGGGAGAGGGTGGGCGCGCCAGCTGATGGCCACCATCGCGAGAAATGACCCACAGGCGGTCATTAGCTCGGGCGCTTGATGCGCGTGTAGAAACGCAAGGCGTTCTCGCCAAGCATCTTGCGCTTTGCGTTCTCGGTCATCCACGCGGGCTCGATTGCCTCCTGCACCCCGTTCGGCCACGGCGAGCCCCTGTGCGGAAAGTCCGTCGTGAACAGCCAGATGTCCTCGCCGAACTCCTCCATGGCGAGCCTCAGTCCCTCCTCGCCCGTTTCGATGCCGTGGAAGTAGCGGCCGCTCGCGATCACCTCGCGCATCGGCGTCCGCATGTGCGGAACTTGCGATGCGGCCCGCCGCGCGCCGTTTTCGAACTGCTCCACCGCGAAGGGCATCCAGCCCGCGTGGGTCTCGAAGAGGCCGATGCGAAGCGTGGGGAATAGATCGAAGACGCCACCCCCAATCAGCGAGCCCATCGCTGCCATCCCCGCCCACCCGGGCGTGAGGGCGCGAATAAGGAAAGAGCGACCGTCGAGATCCATCGTGCCCGGCATGTAGGGCGGCCGTGCGACGCCGATGTGGACGACCATCGGCACGTCCAGATCCTGCGCGCGTTGATAAAGCGGGTGGAAGTCTGGCGAGTCGAGGTGCTTCCGCCCGTCGGCCATTGGCGGCAGGTAGACGCCGACCATGTTGTTGTCCCGCTCCCCCCAGTAGGTCACCTCGTCGACCGCGGTGCGAACGTCGCGCGTATTGACCAGCATGATCCACTTCATGCGATCGGGAACCTGGGCGCAGTAGCTCGAGACGTACCGGTGGTATGCGCGGTGGAGCGCGGTCTCGAACCCGATGTCGCGAAAGGCGCAGTAGGACGAAGCGTGGGTCGGGAAGATGACGTTGACGTCGATCCCGGCGAGGTCCATTGCCTCGGCGCGGGCTCGCGGGTTTGTGTTCACGTCGAGCGGCGGAACCGGGCTAGCGCTCGCTTCGCCGCCGCCCTCGACTCGCGGGCTGCCGCCTCCACCCTGCTCGGTCAGGCCGAACGTCTCGTGCACGCCAAGCGGGAGTCCGCCGATAAAGGGCTCGACCACGGCATCGCGGGTCTCGAAGAGCGCGTAGTGCTTCCCTCCGTCGGTCTGTTGCTTGATGGCCTTGCAGAGCAGCGCGTATTGATCCGCGTACTCGGGATCGACGAGATCCTGGTAGGTGACGTCGGCGCGCTCGTAGACGTGCGAGTCTGCGTCGAGAACGAGGTGCCCGTTCCAGCTCATTTCATGCTCCGACTGTGGAAATCAATCTTCCATTTGCGCGAAGATCTCGTCGACCGCCACGCTGAAGCCGGGCAATACATCGCCGCCGTCCAGAGTGTCGCCCGGGCCGAGAATGCGCGCTTCCAGGCCGGGAATCTCCACGGTGATCGTCGACGTCGCCGGATCGATGACCCAGACCAGCCGAACACCATAGAGCAGATAGAACTGAATCTTGTCGAGAAAGTGCGACCAGTGTTGATCCGGTGAGAGGATTTCGACCGCCAGGTCCGGGGCACTCATCAGGTGGCGCCGCACTGGGAGATGCTCTCGGGCCACGACCACGAGATCGGGAACGTACGTGCGCGCCCGGCCAGGCGGACCAAAGACGCACCGAAGCTCGGTGAAAACCCGACCGATTCCCGCCCGAGCGAGGAATGGAAACAGCATCGCAGCGAGAAACGCCTGGATTGACCCGTGCGGCCCCGTCGGCATCGGTTTCTGAAACACCCTCCCGCAGGCATACTCACGAGCGGGCTTGGTCTCTTCCGTGCTCAGAAACTGTTCGAGGGTTAAGGTTGCCGTTCGCATCTCGGTCTTTCCCTTTTGGCTCTGGCGCAGTCTAGCATGACAAAGACTTGCGGAGATGAGTCAGCCATGCGCCGCCGCTCCTCTTCTCAAGCGCCACTTCATCGCTCATCGCGCCTGCGAGCGCTCTGGAGGCCGAACTTCCCGACGTCATGCCAATAGCCGAGTCAGCAGTGAAGGCGGTTCACCTGGTTACGATCGCCGTCCTAGAGGGAATAGCCCATCACCCAAGCAGGCAATGAACGTCATTCCCTAACACTGCAGAGGTCGCTCGACGGCTCAATGTGCCTGTTGACCCGTTCGACAGTTGCTCAATGGATCAAGCACCGCCGGCGGATGACGCCTGAAGAGCACGGCGCGTCCACAAGATAGTCCACTATTCGGGGGTGGTGGCGCTCCCGGCAGATGCGTACACTAACACCGGCCTCGTGATCAACAACCGGGACGGTTGTATGCCGGACTTGGCGTCGTTTCTTGATCGGATGCAGGGGGCGATTCCCGATGACGTGCGTAAGACGCAGGAAAGGGAATTCGACCCCAACTTGGAAGTCTCGGCGTATGTTGCCCACCTGGAGCGGAAGGGGCTGTACCCAGTTCTTCGGTTCGGCCGGGTGCGCAACCTCAACGGCGCGCTGTCGGCGTTTCCCGTGGTCACCAACTGTTTCGCCACCCGCGAAGCGATCGCGGCGGCTCTGTCCCTGGGTCCGGAGTGCGCGGGCGCCGAGCTCGCGCTGGAGTACCAGCGGCGCTCGGTCGCCGAGATAGAGCCTGTGATCATCGACCCGGGCTCCGCGCCGTGCCGCGAGGTGACCGCGGACCTCGATCTGCGGCAGCTTCCGATCCTCACACATCACCTGGGTGACCGCGGGCCGTACCTCACCATGGCGGGCGCCACTCCCGATCCCGAGACGGGCGTCTATAACGTGTCCTTCCACCGCGCCATGTATCTCGATCCCACCCACACGACGATCTTCATGGAGAAGCGTCACCTGTGGGACTACTACAACCGATACGGAAGTCAGGGTCGACCAATGCCGCTCGCCTACGTTCTCGGTCACCATCCTGCTTTCTATCTCGGCAGTTGCGCATTGACTGGCATCGGCACGGACGAGTACCGAACCATCGGGGGCATGTTCGGTGAGCCGCTGCGGCTCGTGCCCTCGAGCACGTTTGGCGATGAGCTGCTCGTCCCGGCGGACGCTGAGATCATCGTCGAAGGGCGCATTCTGCCCGGCGAGATGGCGGACGAGGGGCCTTTCGGCGACTACACTGGTTATTACTCGCCCATGGACCGGGCGCCGATCATGGAGCTCACGGCGATCACCCATCGGCGCAATGCTCTGTACGTGGACGTGTTCGTTGGCCATCGGGACCACGCGCTCCTCGGGTCCGTACCGAAGGAGGGTGGCATCCTCGACCGCATCCGAAACATCGTCCCCGGTGTTCGTGCGGTGAACCTGCCGCAATCCGGTACGGGCCGGCTCCACTGCTACGTTGCCATCGACAAGCGTGTTGAGGGCGAGGCTCGGCTGGCCGGGATGGCGGCTCTCACGGCCTCGGAGCTGATCAAACACGTGATCGTGGTCGACGCGGACGTCGACATCTTCAACGATTCCGAGGTCCTCTGGTCGGTGGCCACGCGCGTTCAGGCGGACCGCGATGTCGAGATCTTGCGTGGCGTGAAAGGCAGTCGCCTCGATCCCTCGGCCCGGAACCCGGACTACGCGGCGAAGATGATCATCGACGCGACACGGCCGTTGGACATGGCGTTTCCCGAGCGGCTGCGCTGCGCGGAGTGGTGGGAGGGCTAGCTCCAGATCAGGTACCAGGGCTGGCCGTTGTCGCTGTGGCCCATGTGCCAAAGGCCGCAGAACTTGCACTGGTAGATGCTCATCTTGTCGTGCGGACCAAGTCGGCCAGCGCGGCCCTGCTTCGCTAGGGCGATCTTCGCGGAAAGTGCATCTTTGTATTGCATCTTGCCGCGACACTGCTGATCTTCGGTGTTCTTCATCCGCCTGCCTTCCGCACCGGTACGCTCACGACTATACTTTTCGATTGGTCCCCGGATACAGTTTCCGTAGTGAATCACCATGTCCGCCGCGGAGCGGGCAGGAGGTTGAGGCGCATGAGTTTCCGCCAGGACATGCTGGACGTCGTCGAGCAGCGCCACTGCAAGCGACATCCCCTGACCGAGGCGTGGGCCCAGGGCGAGCTCTCGAAGGAGCAGCTCGGACGCTGGGCTGTCGAGCATTACCACTACACCAAGGATCTTCATACATTCTTTGGCCGTATCCTGGCGAACTGCGACCAGCAGAAGGGCCGGGACATGGAGCTCGACAACCTGGCCGATGAGCAGAATCCGGAAGATCCGCACAATCGCCAGCTCCTTGATTTCGTAGACGCGTGCGACCTCGATAGCCAGGCGCTGATTTCGCAACTGCCCGTGCCGACAACGCAGGCACTTCGGGACTGGCTGCTATTGGTCTGCGAGAAGCGAAGCTGGCAAGAGGCCGCCGCGGGGCTCCACGTGGGCATGGAGGCGCAGCTCGCTCCAATCTGCGACCGCCTGGTGCCCGCCCTTCGCGACAAGTACGGGTTCGACGAGCGCTCGATCCGCTTCTTCGTGACTCACCAGACCGCGGACGTCGAGCACGGTGGGCGGGCCCTGGACGTTGTCGAACAGTTCACCCCGAAAGAGCTGCAGCCGCGCGTCCTCAAATCGATCCGCGAGGGCACCGAGAAGCGCTGGCTGTACTTCGACGGTGTGTATGTGAAGTACGTGCTCGGCTACAACCTCGGAAACCAACCGGCCCTTTGAGCGTCCCGCCCGATCCGCCGCCCAAGCGGTTTCCTGTCAGACGGCAGGCAATCCTTTTGGGTGTGCTGATGGGGCTCTTCTACATCGCCTCGGGGATCTGGCCGACGCTGACCCAGGGGCGCGGCGCGGACGGCGCCCAGATCATGCTGGGCTTCGCGATCCTTCTACCCTCTGCGTTCATGTTCCTGCGGTATCACCACTCGTAGCATGTCCAGAATTCTCTCGCGCCAGAACATCCTTACTCTGTACGTGCCGTCCCTCACGCTCGCTTTGGGCCACGGCATAGCCGTCCCAGCGCTCCCCGTCTACGCGCAATCCTTTGGCGTGAGCTTCGGTGTCGCGTCGATGGTCCTCGTCGCTTTTTCGCTTGGAGGGCTGTTGGCTGGCATCCCAACCGGCTATCTCACCGATCGGATCGGGCGACGCAAAGTCATCATCGCTGGACCCATCCTGCTAGCCTTGTCGTCTTTCCTCACTGCGTTCGCGCAATCGTTTCCGGAGCTTGTGGCGTACCGGTTCCTCGCAGGCGTCGGCCAACAGATGTGGAACGTCGCCCGAACGACGGTGGTCGCCGAGACGTCCGGCGAGCAGCAGCTCGGGCGGTCCATGTCCACGATCATGGCCATGCAGAACTTGGGAGGAATCCTGGGACCCGCGGTGGGCGGCCTCGTCGCCGCATTCTGGGACGTTCGGCTGCCCTTCATCCTCTACGGGTTGCTGGCCATCGTCTCTACGTTGCCGAGCAGCTTCTTGGTGAAGGACACCCGCGCAGCGAAGCAATCATCGAAGACCTCTGTCAATGCAAGGCCTGGCTGGGGGTGGATCCTGTCCGGCCCCCTGTTCATCTTTTTCACAGCCCTGTTGTTCGCCGGCATGAGCCGTGGCGCGTTGTTCAGCGGCACGCTCAACGTCTATGCCGTCTACGCTTACGGGGTTGGCGCCGATACGGTCGGGTTCATGGCAGGGGCGGCCGGCGTTCTCGGTATTCCGATAACCCTCGCGTCTGGTGCGATCATGGATCGGTTCGGGCGGAAGGCGTCGATCGTGCCGGGCTTCATTCTGATCACCGCGTCGCTCGCGGTCATGGCGGGCACGGCGATGTTCGGCTGGCCTTTTCCCGTGTTCGTCGCCATCTTCCTGATCGTGCAGGGCGCGTTGACGGTGACGTCGGGCTCTCTGCAGGTGCTCGGGTCGGACCTGGCGCCAGCCGACTCTCGAGGCCGCTTCTTCGGCGTCTGGCAGACGGTCAACCAGATGGGCAGCGTGCTGAGTCCGAGTGTTTTCGCCCTGCTTGCGGAGACGGCCGGCGCGCCGGCGGGCTTTGCCTACCTGTCGGTTGCATCCTTCGTGGTGGTTGTTCTCATCTCGTTCTTCGTGCCCGACCCGGTTGGACGACGGCGGGCTGCCGCTCCGGCTATCTGATCTAGCCGGCGAACCGTACCTCGAACGCGTGAGCGATCTGGAGTAGCCGGGCCTCTTGCCAGGGCAGCCCGACGAGCTGCAGCCCAACGGGCAAGCCGTTGGCAGTGTTGCCACACGGCACGGTGATTGCGGGAAACCCAGTGACGTTCATCGGAGCCGCGTTGCGCAACATCAGAGGACCGATGGCCTCGGCCACGCCGTCCTCCAGTTGAGCCTCTCGCTGTCCAAACTTCGGCGCTGTCACCGCTACAGTGGGCATCGCCAGCACGTCGACGCCGAGCATGGCGGAATGCATCTCCTCGACGATCAGCCCGCGCAGGCGGTTCGCTTGCACGTAGTCCTGGCCGGTCACCTCGAGCCCCGCTTCCAGTCGGTTCCGCACGCTCCAGTCGTAGTCGCTGGGTCGAGTCTCCAGCCAGTGCTGATGAAAGGCTCGCGCTTCCGCGGAGGTGATCAAGCCCTGTACCGCGCCGGCGACGTTGATGTGCGGAATTCGTACTTCGCGCACGTTACCCAGTAGCGCAATGGCGCTCTCCACGAGTCGCCGAACGTCAGAGTCGAGCCGCCCGAAGAATAGCTCGCGGCATATGCCGATCGTCAGCGTTTCGGTTGGGGACGCCAGATCAGGCATTTCGAAGTCGCTTATGACGCCGAGCGTCAGACCTGCGTCTTCCACGCTAGAGGTCATGGGCCCCACGTGATCCTGGCTCCAAGACAGCGGGATGACGCCCTTCGAGGGCACGCGCCCATACGTCGGCTTCAGGCCCACGATGCCGCACAAGGCAGCGGGAGTTCGGATCGAGCAGGCCGTGTCGGTGCCCAGGGCCACCGGACAGATGCCGCCGCTGACGGCGGCGGCCGAACCACTGCTGGATCCGCCCGTCATGTGCTCGAGATTTCGCGGGTTGCGGGCGGGGCCAATGAACGACACGTCGCCGGTGCCACCGTAGGCGAACTCGTGCAGGTTCGTCTTGCCGATCAGGATGGCGCCCCCGGCGCGGAGCCGGCGGATCACCGGCGCGTCTTCGGTGGCCACGAAGTCCGCCATGACTCTAGATCCCGCAGTGGTTCGCTCCCCGGCCATGTGAATCAGATCCTTGACCCCGACGGGTATGCCGTCCAGAGGTCCCAGCGGCTCACCCCGTCTGAAGCGCGCCTCAGACGCCCGGGCGGCCTCGAGCGCGCTGGCGCTGAGAAGGGTGATGAAGGAGTTGAGAGTGCCCTTGGTGGCCTCCGCTTGCTCCAGCGCCTGGCGGGTGATCTCGACTGGCGACAGGTCGCCACTCCGATAGCGGCGACCCAAGTCCGCGGCTGTTCCCGCTCTGGTCTTCTGAGCTGCCGCTGGGTTGCTCGCTTGCCCCTGGACGGGCGCGTTCGTCGCGGTCGACGATTGCTCCAGGCGAAAGCCGCCGACGGGCAGCGTCTCGCCCAAATCCTCCCGTCGGACTTGCTCGGCTGCCTGCCGGAGCAGCTCGCGCCGGAAACTGAGATCGCGCTGCTGGGGATCTGCCTCGGTCATTGGGTGCCCTCCGTCGAGGCATTATGCGGGTCCCCAGGCGTGCCCGCAATCGCGCGGCTGTCCCCGTTGTTGTCGAGCCACGCGCGATCCGCAACAATGCACCGAGCTGACGGCTGGTCTCGACACCGAGACTGCTGAGGAGGGGTTTGACATGCTGCAGGGACAGGTTGTCCTAGTAACCGGCTCGTCTCGGGGCATCGGCCGGTACATCGCCCACGGTTTCGCGAAGCAAGGCGCGAGCTTGGCAGTCGCGGATATCGAGCCGCTGGACAACATCGTGAGTGAGCTCCGTGCCATGGAAGTCGACGTGCTACCCGTGTCGGCTGATGTAACCAACGAGGAACAGGTGCGCGACCTTATGCGGCAGGTATCCGAGCGTTTCGGCCGAATCGACGTGCTCGTCAACAATGCGGCGATCGTGCCGCACTTCGCGTGGGGGAACCCTCGCTGGGCGCCGATTCGCGAGATGGAGAAGTCCTTCTGGGATAGGGTCATTGGGACGAATCTCGGTGGCACGTTCCTTTGCTCGAAGCACGTGCTCCCGTACATGCGGAAGCAGGGGTCAGGCCACGTCGTGAACCTCTACGGTGGAGGGGGTGGCGTTGGGGCGGCGGCCTACGTTGTCTCGAAGGATGCGATCAAGAGCCTTACGCATTTCATTGCCGAGGAAGAGCGTGACGCGGGGATCTGCGTGGTGGCGTTGAGTCCCGGCGGAACGATCGCGACGGAGACGGCCCCAGAAGAGGCGCGACAGCGGCTTCCGGGCCCGGAGCTCGCCGGCGATCGGTTCGTTCTTGCCGCCCAAGCTGGGATGGACATGTCTGGGCACCTACTCGACTTGAAGGATGGGCGACTGGTCATCGACGCGTAGGGTACATGTCCAAGAGACAGACTTGAGGCCGAGTCCAGGTGTTGGACTCGGCCTCATATGCGTCGATGAGTCTGGCTTATTGGTTGTCGCTGCAGGGGAAGCAATGGTCGTTGTCGCGGTACAAGTAGAGATAGCCGCTTGCGCCGTAGTACGGATAGGTGTCGGGGCCGTAGCCGTTGCTCATAGTGGCGTCGAACGGAAAGTCGGGCGCCGTCAGTGTGAAATCGAAGGTGTGTGGCAGCGAATCTAGCAGCATGCTCGTGTCGCTATTTGGGTTCAGCGTGCCTCGTGTCGTCGCGCTCGGAGCCGTTGGAGCTGTCGTTAGGGGCATGGGCATTGTGCCCGGCTGATCTGTGTCCGAGCTGCCAGGCATCATTGGCCCTGAGCCATAGCTCTGGGCGTTGGCGATTGGCGCGGCAGTCGCACCAATCGCTACTAGCAGCGCGAGCCCTAGCACCACGGGTGCCGACGATCGAAGAACCGCGAGACGATGTGACATGGTGCGAACCTCCATGGACGCTTACCCCGGTTGTACCAACCGAGAGGCGCGCAACCATTGCCCGGCGTTGCGGCTCGGTTACAGAACGACGCTGCTGAGTTGCAGGCGTTATTGTCAACTCTTCGTTTGCGCTGGCCCGCAGGTCTCTGTCCCCATATACTGGCCGAATGACAGGCGTCCATGATCACCACCACGACGATGGCGAGGGCGAGCATTTTCGGCCGAGCCTTCGCGCGTTCTTCAAGAATTTCAATACGTACGATGCTCCCTTTCCAGAGAAGCTGCGGCTCGCTCTGCGGAATACGCTGATCAAGATCCGAACGAACTCGAACTGTTGTGGCCATCTCGGCGAGCCGGGATGTTGAGCCAGCGATGATTCGCCCCGTGAGGGCGAGCACCACCATCACCATCATTAGGAGGCAACCTTGGCTATCCGAATCCTCGTACCGATCGATGCGCTACCAGGCAAGGGCAACGAGTTGGCTCGAGTGCGGCTTCCGCGGCACGACGAGGTGCGAGCCGAGGCCGGATGTGAGCAGTTCGATCTCTTTCAGAACGTCGAGAATCCAGACAAGCTACTCCTCGTCGAGCGGTGGACCGACCAGGCAAGCCTCGACGCGCACGCGGTTCTGAACCAGCAGCGGCCGCCGCTGGGTACCGAGCTACGCGCGGGCGGTGGCGGCAAGGCCGAGCACTACACGGCGGAGTAGGGCTACTTCAGGTCCCATTGGTAGGCGTCGGCCCATTGGTTGCCCTCGCCCAGTGGTTGGACGCCCACCACGCGGTCGTTCGTGAGGGTCGGGAGCACGCGCCAGTAGAGCGGCATCCAGATCACGTTGTCGGTCGTGTGACGCACCAGGCGGGCGAGCACCTGCATGCGCTCCCCGAACGGGATCGTGGTGAAGTACCTGTCGACGAGCCCGTCGATCTCCGGATTCATGTACCTGGTGTAGTTGTTCCCAATGTAGTTCCGCTCTGGGATCCGCGCTTCCCGAGTCAGCAGGGAGTTCATTCCGTCTGGGCCGTACCCGAACCCGGCCTGGAGCGAAAAGTTGCGGAAGGTGGCGCGGTAGGACAGGTCGCGCTGCCGCTGGGTCGTAACGACCTCGACGTCCGGTGTGATGCCGATCGTCTTCCACATGTCCAGCACCGCGAACTGTGGCTTCGCGTTTGCATCGTCCTGCGTCGCCATGATCTGAACTGACAGCGCCTTGCCCGCCGAGTCCATGAACATTCCGTCGGAGCCCTTCTGATACCCGAGCTCCTCGATCATCTGGGCCGACCGGCGCGGCTCGTATTCCCACCTGACGATGGAGGACTCGATGGAGCGGTACTCGGGCTCCGCCGGGTTGATGGAGCTGTGGGCGACCTCCGAAAGGCCCAAAGTCAACGCGTCGACGAGACGAGGTCTATCGATCGCCATGTAGAGTGCGCGCCGGAAACTCAAATTGGCCAGAATCGGCGGGTCCGGGTTGAGGAACTGCGGGTTGATGTTGATCCAACCGGACGGACCCGTTCGCATCTTGCCATCCGCCCAACGATCCCGCACCTGGATTGCCTCCTCCACAGTCAGACCGGGCCCGAGGGTGAAGTCGACGGAAGCGGCGAGCAGGTTGGCGGCAAGCGCGTTTTCATCGGGGATGAACTTCACCTGAATCTCGTCGACCTTGGGTCGACCGAACACGTAGTCGTCGAAGGCGGCCAGCATTACGTGGCTATCCCGGACGAACTCGCGAACCTTGAACGGACCGGTGCCCACGAAGTCGCTGTTCCAATAAGAAAGTCCTGCGATGCTGTCCTTCTGCTGCTGGTAGGGTCGTTCCAGGAGGTGACGAGGGTACGGTGGGTCGAACGGTACCTGATCCGCTCGGATGTAGGGCTCTTTCCACGTGACTCTGAGGGTCCGTGGATCGGGGGCCTCGACCTTTTCGATGAAGGGATAGATGCGATCCACGATCCATGGCATCTCCGGGTCGCGGGCGAGCTGCGAGGTGAACACGACGTCGTCGGCTGTAAATGCGGTGCCGTCGTGCCAACGAGCGCCATCGCGGATGCGCCAGGTCGTCTCCATTCGTCCGTCGGGCAGGAGGACCCACAGGCCGTTCTCGACGGTGGGAAGCTGCTCGCTCAGCACCGGCATCGCCGCGCCAGTTGGCCCGAGGACGGAGAGGCCGGAGCTGGTTAGCCCGCTGAGCTCCGTCGCGCCGTCTATGCGTCCTCCGCCGCCGGAATTCAGGCTGTAGCTGATGAATCCCGGGTTGCCCTTGATCGCGGCGACGAGGCGCTTTGGAATCGCGGCTTGCGCGGTCGGACTCTGACTTGCGGTCCCCGGCTCTCGCGCTGACGTGCACCCAGCCCCGATCAACATGGCGATGAGACACCAGAGCCACGCGTGGCTCAGACGGTCCATCACTTACCTCCAGAGCATCAAGCGCCGCGGCAGATCCGCCTTGCGCCCGTGTAGACATTAAACCCATCACGTCGGAGAAAGCCGACGAGTGTCACCTCGAAGTCGCGCGCAGCGTCGACCGCGAGGCTCGAGGGGGCGCCGACAGCGGCGATCATAGACACCCGAGCCACCACGGCTTTCTGGACGAGCTCGAAGCTCGCGCGCCCGCTGAGCATCAATACCCGGCGCTCGAGCGGGAGCTCGCCGCCGAGGAAACTGGCTCCGATCAGCTTGTCGAGGGCGTTGTGCCGCCCAACGTCCTCTTGAAGAGACAGACGCTTGCCGTCGCCGCTAAAGAGTCCGGCGGCGTGGAGCCCGCCGGTTTGATCAAAGATCTCTTGTGCATGGCGTAGCTGGTCGGGCAAGGACTGGAGCACGGAGGCGGCGACGACGAAATCGTCCTTGGCCACGGGTCGGCAGCCCTGAAAGTGGAGCGCGTCGAGGGACGCCTTCCCACAGACTCCGCAGCTCGAAGTGGTGTAGAAGTTCCGCGAGAGCCGCGACAGGTCCAGCGGATGCTCCGAGCTCAGCGATACCTGAACCACGTTGTACCGACGCTCGGGTAGGGCGTCCTCCGCGTACGCGATCGCCTCGACGTCGCTCGGCGACCGGATGATCCCCTCGGTGCAAAGGAATCCGATGGCGAGCTCGAAGTCGTTGCCAGGCGTCCGCATCGTGATGGACACGCTCACGGGTGGTTCCGACCCCTGAGCGACGCGGATCTCGAGGGGTTCTTCTGCGGCCACTACATCTTGGATCTCTTCGGTCGACGCTCCTCGGGTCCGCTCGATGGTCAGCGAGACCGCCCGACCGGGATGCCCAGGGTACATCAGCGTGCGACCGTCATCTCATCTGAAGTTGACGAAACGGCTGACTGACTCGCGGGCACGAGTTGGACGAGCGTGTGATAGTCGGGGATTCCGCAAAGCGGGTCGGTGACGCCACGGGTAATAAGCGCGTTGGCCTCCGGCCAGTAGACCTGGACGTTCCTCGGTTTGATGGCCACGATCTTGCAGCGACACGTCAACTGGCCGACCTTCGAGCGAACGATCAGCTCGGAACCATCCACGAGCCCCAAGGCGGTGGCGTCTTCCTGACTCATCAGCACGTGGTCCCGTCGAGCACCTGTGAGCGGGTCGAGGTCTGACTGGACCATGCTGTTGAACTGCTTCCCACGGCGCGCGCTCAGGAGGAACCAGCCGTCGGGAATTTCGACGTCCGGTGGCACGAGCGGGATGAAGTGTGCTCGCCCGTCGGCAGTCGGGAAGTGTCCGCCCTCGCACAGGCGTGCGCCGCCCCACTGAACCGCATCGCCCTTGCGCTGGAGGTTCTGGATCCCGTCATAGGCTGGAATGACCTGCGCGATCTCCCCGCGGATCGCCGCCGCGTCCTCGAAGTGAATCAGCCCTTTCCCTTCAGGCTTCACTCGCTCCGCCAGCAGCATAAGGATTTCCCACTCCGCGCGGCTCTCGCCGACGCGGCGCCCAGGAATCTCGGGGCTGAAGTAGATTCGACGCTCGGTCGAAGTCTCGGTTCCCCCGCCTCGCTGCTCGTACCGCGTTTGCGCCGGAAGGAGAACGACGGTGTCGGCCGGGTCCTCAAGCATCTGAGAGGTGAGCACGATGTCTTGGTGGACGCGGAATGGCACGTTGCCCAATGCTTCACGCACGAAGCCCGGCTCGGGTAGCGTTTCCAGGAAGTTACCGCCGACGGAGTAGAGGAGGTCCAGATTGCCCGCATGTGCCGCGTCGATCATCTCGACGGCGCTCAGCCCTGGTTCGGGCGGGATCTTGAAACCCCACGTCTCGCCAAGCTTCCCGGCGGTCTCAGCGTTGACGGGGTCGCCGCCAGGCAGATTCCAGGGCACCGCGCCGACTTCGGCGCCACCTTGGACGCCGCTATGGCCACGGATTGGCATGAGGCCACACCCTGGTCGCCCGACCATACCGCGAGCGAGCGCCAGATTGGCGATGGCCGAGACGTTCTGGACGCCGAACCGATGCTGGGTGATACCCATGCTCCACACGAACACCGCGGATTTCGCCTCCGCGTACCTTCGGGCGAACCGCGCCATGTCCTCGCGGGAGGCGCCGCTGTAGCGCTCGAGCATCTCCCACGGCTGCGCGTCGACCTGGCGCTGCAGCTCGTCGAATCCCTCGGTGTGGTCGTCGACGAATCCGCGGTCGATGCCGTCCATGTCGAACAAGTGCTTCAGGACTCCGTTGATGAAGGCAATGTCGCCGCCGGCGTGGATCTGGAAGAACTCGTCGGCGAGGCGCGTGCCGAAGACCGCGCTCTCGAAGACCGAGGGGACCCAGTATCGCTCGAGCCCGGGCTCGCGGAAGGGGTTGATGACGACGACTTTCGTCCCCTTCTGCTTGGCGTAGTAGAGGTACTTCGTCGTGACAGGTTGGTTATTCGGCACGTCGCTCCCGATAAACACGATCAGGTCTGTCCCGATCCAGTCGCTGTAGGAGCACGTGGACGCCGCCACGCCGAGCGTTTGCTTCAGCGCGGTGGTGCTGGGCGCGTGACAGACTCGCGAGGAGTTGTCTACGTTGTTCGTCCCGAGGAACCGGGCCACCTTCTGGGCGACGTAATAGACCTCGTTCGTGATGCCGCGCGATGTGAGGTAGAACCCGAGCCGGCTCGGGTCGACAGAACGTACGCGTTCGGCAATAAGACCGAGTGCCTGATCCCAGCTCACGCGTCCGAACCCCTCGTCTCCGCGCTGTCGCACCATCGGGTATGGGAGTCTGCCGAGGTCCCGAAGCTCTCGCGAGGTTCGACGTCGAAGCGAGTCGACATCCCGCAGCAGGTTGACGTCCAACGCGGGCATCGTGTTCAGAGGCAGGAGGTTCAGGCGGACCGTGCAGAGATGCACGCCGTCCATCGTGAAGTCGTGGAGGCCGGTCGTGCCAAGCGCACACCCGTCGCAGACGCCGTCGTTCAGGATCCGCCAGGCGAATGGGAGCTCGCGGCGGTTAGCCCAAACGACCTTCGCCATCTCGAGGTAATGGTTCGGCTTGACCTGCCCCATCCCGTTGGGCATCCAGCCGGCCCACAGAGATGGATTCCACATGCTCGCCCCCCGAAGATAGCGGTTCCTCGCTCGTCACGGCCCCGCACCAGCTTATACGCAAAGGGGAGCCACTGTCACATGGACGGGCGAACCGCCAGGGCCGCGAACATACCGCGATCGTGGTGGACGAGACGCTCGTCCCCGTCTCCGTCTCGGGCAAGGCAGCCGACTTCGTAGAGGCCCGGAGGGAAGACTGCTTCGAACGTAGCGGCCTCACCTGCCTGGACCTCACCCGAGCTGCCCAGAACGCCGTCGACGAAGTCCCGCTCGTCGGCTCGTTGGCCGGTCCGTTTCAAATGGAGCATCTCGTGAAACCGCGCGGTGTCCCGCTGCTCGATCGGATAGATCCAGACCTCGTGTCGGGTCTCGTTGCTGATATTGAGGACCTCGAATCGAACGCGGCCAGCAGGGATGATGGTCCGGTCGAGGACGAAGTCGTAATCGCTCATGTAGGCGTGGATGACCGTGACGTCATCATCACTGCTCTGAGCGCCGGCGCTCGGTGGAACATCAGCCAGCGATTGCACCACGACCAACGTCAACACGAGGGGAAGCAACGCGACGGCAACACGGATCCTTCGTAGCATCTGCAGCCTCCTATTTCTGAGCGCTGCTATGCTACCTTAGTCGATGCTTATTTCCAAACGGCTTGGATACCCGTGGTCGCGCACTATTCCGCTTGCCGTCACTATGACGTCACGAGTTCGCAAATGGTAACGAGTCAGAGATGCGCCCGCGTCTCCCAACCTGCTAAAACCCCGTAGCGATATTCCGCGGCTGGAAGGAGGAAACACGCATGAGAGCTCGTGCCCTCACGTCGCTCTCGCGAGGGATCGCTGCGGTCGGCCTGCTTATCGTCGTAGGCCTCGGCGGCGCAAGGACCGCAGACGCTCAGTACTGTAGCCCCTACTACGGCTGCGCTGGCGGCTACGGATACTACAGCCCCTACTACGGAGGGGTGTTCCCATACTCGTACCTGAATAGCTCCTACTACGCTCAACCACAGATCACATACACGGCGTTTCCCTACTCGGGCTTCGTGACAGACGTCTACGGATTCTCGAACTACTTCAATCTGTTCCCTTCATACGTCACTCCTGGATCGAGCTACTACGGGCTGGTTGGCACCCCATATCGCGGGTATTACGGCTACGGCTACATCGGCCCCTACGGGATGCCGTACACGACGGCGAGCCAGATCTATCCAGGCTACTGGAACTTCTCACCCCCGAACGCGTACTGCTTCCCCTGCTCTGATCGGTAGGCTCACCCCCCGGAGACAAGAAGAGAGGGCCGGTCCTCCGTTTGGGGGGACTGGCCCTCTCTTCTTGTCTCGTTGCTATCGCTCCGACTTGCGGGTGCGCGGGATTAGGTGCCCCGCTGAGTCGTCGTCTCGATGATGCCCTTGGACGCTCGATCCACTGCCCACTGGCGCTCCTGCGCGCTAAGGTCGCGGACGATCTCCGCGGAGGCCTCGCGCTCGCTGAGCCACTCTTTGAAGGCGCGATCGCCCATCTTGGTGATGTTGTCCCGTTCGTAGGTCATGTTGTCCTGGCGACCCTTGACGAACACGAGCTCGAAGTGATTCCCTGCCGCAAAGGGCTCGGACCAGACGTTCAGCGGCGTCTCAGACGAGAAGACCACTGTGTCGAACTCCCGGCTCTGAGCGCCCAATGCGACCCAGCCGAGATCTCCGCTGTTCTCTCCTTCGACCACTCGGCCGCCAGCCTGCGCAACTACTTCCTCGAAGGGATAGTCGAATTGCGTGAGCTGGAGTCGTGCCACGAGCGCCTCGTCACGCGTCGACGTGGAGATCCGCAGCACTTGGGCAGCGGGGCCGGAGCGCGGAACTGTCGCCGCGAACGACTCGCGGAGCCGATCGCGCATGAGCTGATCCTCGAGGCCCTGGCGGTACCGGTCCTCTGAACGTAGACCCTTCTTGAGCTGCTCGTACGCCTTGCCGTAATCGTCCGGCACCATCGTCGGAGGAATTGTCGCCGTCACGTTCGGTGTTGGCGTCTCCCGGGTTGGGAAGGGCGTTCGGGTGGCCGTTTGGGTCAACGGGTTGAGAGTCGCAGTTGGTGTGAGCGGGTCACGCGTTGGCGTGGCCGTCGGCGGCACAAAGCCCTCGGGCGTCTCGGTCGCCGTCGCGCGCGGCGTCGACGTCACCGTTGCAGTGGGCGTAGGCTGAGAAAACAAGTCGCGCTGGATCGAGAGGAATTCGTTCACCTTCGCGTCGACGTCGGTTCGCGAGATGATGATCCCGCGCGCCGTCGCCTCCTGGGCAATCAAACTCTTCTGGATGTTCTTTTCGAGGATCTCCTCGGGCAGACGCTCCTGAGACTCGATCAGCCTCTGGACCTGAGAGCTTGCCGCGGACGGGTTCTGCTGATTTTGGCTGCTGGCGGCGACCTGGGACTGCAGGTTGCGCATCTCTTCTGACAGGTCGTCCGTGAACGACCGCAGCGAGACCCTCTGGCCGGCCACGAGCGCCACAGGCTCTCCAGGAAAGCCGACAGTCTCTCGGTACGCGCCGAAAGCCACCACAAGGGCCGCGATTACGCCGATGGCGCCGACGCCGAAGAGGAGGATCTGCTGATTCCGTCGCTCGCGCGCGGCGCGCGACAACGAGCGGGCGGAGGGTCTTGCCGCAGCGGCTCGCGCCGCCTCACTGCGCCGGTCGCGGTCGCGGCCACTTTCTACATTACCTTTTTCGCGAGACACTGGTTACCTTCCTACACGAGTTGGCGCGAGTTGGCCGATGCCAAATGGTCTGCGTTCGGAGGCGTCCGCTCGACAGCCGCGCGCGGCGAGCGCACAGCAATCGGACTGCCTTGATGAGCAGCCAGGGGCGTCTCCTGATCACCGAATCGCTTCACTGAGGCTCTTAGCCGCGCAACACGATTCCGCTGATGCGAATGTGCTCTGCGGTATACGGGAGGAGCGCCATGAAGCGTGCTCGCTTGAGCGCCTCCGAGAGTCCTCGCTGATGCCGTGCGCACGTGCCGGTCTTCCGTCGAGGCTCGATCTTCGCCCGGTCGGAGAGGTATCGGCGGAGGCGCGAGACATCCTTGAAGTCGATGCTCGCGACCTTGTCCACGCAGAACTGGCATACGCGCCGGCGGGGCGGGTAACGGCCACGAGGGCCACGTCGCGGGCCGCCTGGGCCCGGCCGGGGGCCGGCTGGTCCGGCGCCTGGTCCCATCGGACGCGGTGGTCCACCGGGCACGCCCTCGGCTGGTCCTGCCGGGGCCATCGGTCGCGGAGCCGACGGCTCCATTGCAGTTGCAGTCTGCGCTTCTTCAGTCATCCACAGCCTCTAACATTTAGCGTTTCAATTTGGTTTACGTCGTTCCCTTAGAAAGGGATTGAATCCAGATCGCCGGCGTCGTCCGGCTCCATCTGACTACCATCGTGCATGTCGTCACGGGTAGGTCGGGAGTCAACCATCTGCATTTCAGTGGCATTGACTTCCAAGCTGAACCGCTTCTGACCGTCGGCGCCTTCGAACGTGCGAGAGGAGAGACGGCCCTCGACGTACACCCGCCGCCCCTTGCTGAGGTACTGGCTGCATATCTCGGCCAGCTTGCCGCCCGCGGTTACCCGGAACCACTCTGTCTCCTCGCGGCGTTCGCCAGCGGCCGTGGTGTAGTTGCGGCTGCACGCCACGCTGAACGTGGTGAAAGCGCGACCCGTTGCCGTGTATCGCATCTCTGGATCACCACCCAGGTTGCCAATGAGAGTTACCTTACTCAGGCCGGCCATTGGTTGCTCCCTCTACGGACGCGCAGGTTGGCGCGCGCGATGCTTGAACGGGTCAATCAAGTTTGAGGATCAGGTGGCGGAGGATCTGCTCGGTGAGCTTCAGGCTTCGGTCGAGATCGATCGCCTGCTCAGGGCCTAGGGAGAAGCGGCCGATATGGTAGACGCCCTCGCTATAGCGTCGTATGGGGTACGCGAGACGGCGTCTGCCCCATGGCTCAAGACTCTTGACCTCACCGCCGCGCGATGCGACGGATGCTCGTACACGCTCGGTCGCGGCGCTAGCCTCTTCCTCCTCCAGGTCAGGCGGCAGGATGAAGAGGATTTCGTAATCTCGCAGTCTAGCCCCTCCTTTCAGCCGACGCCTGATGGATTAACGAGGACAGGTGCAGGCGCCATCGTGATGGGCAGATTAACGCATGACTATACCAGGTTTTCGGCCCGCTCAGACGAAATGATCTGCAGCATTTGGCCGTGGATGCGCCCATTGCTCGCGACGACTTGTCGCCCCCGGGTCTGGTGCGGGTTCCCCTCGTAGTCCGATACAAGACCGCCCGCCTCCACCACGATCAGCGCTCCGGCGGCGACGTCCCAGGCCTGAAGGGGACGCTCCCAGAAGCCATCGAACCGCCCGGCCGCGACGTAGCAGAGGTCGAGAGCGGCGGCTCCGTCGCGCCTGACTCCTTGCGCGCTGAGAACCATGCGCGCCCAGAGGGGCAAAGCTGCGCGAGTCTCTCCACGATCGTAGGAGAAACCTGAGCAGAGCAGGCTCGCATCGAGGCGTTCCGTCGCCGAGACGCGGATCGGTGCGCCGTTGAGGAAGGCGCCACCGCCCTTCACCGCGGTGAACAGCTCGTTCAGCACCGGTTGGTACACGACGCCAAGCGCTAGCTCTCCCGCGATCTCGAGCGCGATGGACACGCCAAAGATCGGGTAGCCGTGGGCGAAGTTCGTGGTGCCGTCCAACGGGTCGATGATCCAGAGCCGCTCGCGGTCTACGTCGCCGCCGCCTCCTTCCTCAGCCAAGATGCCATCCAGTGGAAATTGGCGCCGAAGCTCGTCGACGATCAGTCGCTCAGCGGCCTCGTCCGCCTCCGTGACGAGATCGATCTCTCCCTTGTGTCGGACGTTGAGCGCGGTTCCGAAATGCTCGCGTAGGAGCTGACCTGCCTGCATCGCAACGTCCGTTGCCACGTTGCGCTGGAATTCGGCCTGCGAAGGCTGCATAGTCGAAGCATTCCCCATGCGGGATTGTATGGATTGGGGTGTCACCGTGACGCTGCCCGAATTTAAGAACGAATCGCTGACAGACTTTTCGCGGCCGGAGGAGCGTACGGCATTCGAGACGGCGCTGGCCCGGGTCGAGTCGCAATTGGGCGCCGAGTACCCGTTGGTGATCGACGGGCAGAGCCGCACGACGGGTGAGTGGATCGACTCACTGAATCCGAGTCACCATGGCGAGGTGGTGGGCCGTGTGGCCAAGGCGGGCACCGCTGAGGCGGAAGAGGCGCGCGACGCGGCCGAGCGTGCTTTCGTCCACTGGTCGCGCGTGCCCGGCGCTGAGCGCGCTCGCGTGGGCCTGCGCGCCGCCGCAATCCTTCGCAGGCGGCGTCACGAGCTGTCCGCGCTCATGGTGCTGGAAGTCGGCAAGAACTGGATCGAGGCGGACGCGGATACAGCGGAGGCGATCGACTTCCTGGAGTATTACGCGCGTCACGCCATGCGTCTCGATGAGCCCCAGCCGGTTACGCCCGCGATCCACGCGGAAAGCGAGCTGCGCTATCTCCCGATGGGCGTCGGCCTTGCGATCTCACCCTGGAACTTTCCACTGGCGATTGCCATGGGTCTTGTCAGCAGCGCCGTGCTGACCGGGAATACCGTGGTTCTGAAACCTTCGAGTCTGACGCCCATAATCGCGGCGCGAATCGTGGAGGTGTTCGAGGAAGCGGGACTGCCCGACGGCGTTTTGAACTTCGTACCGGGACCGGGCAACAGTGTCGGCGACTATCTCGTCGCCCACCCGCGCGTGCGGTTCGTGAATTTCACCGGTTCACGGGAGGTGGGCGTCCACATTTACGGGGCAGCGGCGCGGGTTCCCGCGGGTCAGATCTGGCTCAAGCGCGTGATCGCCGAGATGGGTGGCAAGAATGCCATCATCGTCGACTCATCCGGCGATGTCGATCTCGCCGTTCCGAACATCGTCGCGTCCGCTTTCGGTTTTCAAGGTCAGAAGTGCTCTGCTTGTTCGCGCGTCATCGCCGACGCGTCGGTGTACGAGGAGGTGGTCGAGCGCGTTGCTCAAGGCGCCGAGGCGCTGCGAGTGGGGCCCGCCAAGGACTTCGCCACGAACGTGGGGCCGCTGGCCGACGCTTCCCAGTTCCGCAAGGTGACGGAATACATACGCACCGGGCGCCAGCAGGGCCGTCTGGTGGCGGGTGGGGAAGCGGATGACTCCGTGGGCTATTTCGTCCACCCAACCGTCTTCGCCGACGTTCCACCGGACGCGTCGTTGATGCAAGAGGAGATCTTTGGTCCCGTCGTCGGCATCACGAAGGCCCAGGACTTCGAGGAGGCGCTGGCGATCGCTAACGGCGCCGAATACGGGCTGACTGGCGGCGTGTTCGCTCGCGACCCGGACAAGCTGACCCGGGCTCGCGCCGAATTCCAGGTGGGTAATCTCTACCTCAACCGGAAGATCACCGGAGCGCTGGTGGGCGTCGAGCCATTCGGCGGATTCAAGATGAGTGGAACCGACGCAAAGGCCGGTGGGCCCGACTACTTGAAGTATTTTCTGGAAGCGAAGGTCATCTCGGAGCGCATGTGAGGGCAGCGCCCCAGGGGTCTCGATCCGGGCGAGCCTCGGTCGTAGCGACGGTGGTCGTCCTGATTGGGGGCATGCTATCGGGATCGGTCGTCTGGCTATTGGCAGACCGGCTCAGCCGATCGGATGTGGGCGGTATTGGCTGGTCGCTCCGCGGTAATGGCGCCCTCATCGTCCCATTCGTCTTCGGCCCCGCGCTTCTCGGCGCCGGTTGGGCGGCGCTCTTGCTTTGGCACCGTGGCATCCCATCGTGGGTCGGCGGCGCCGCACTAGCCGGGGCGGCCGCGCTTGGGTTCGCCTTCCTCGGATCGTTTGTGCCGATTCTGCTGCTGGGCGGGGACGTTGCTGCCCCCGCCTTCCTGCCCCCGGTTTTGCTCAACGTGCTACCGCTGATCGTTTTCGTTGCGTCCATTTTTGTGCCGATCGTCGTTGCTGCGCTTCTCAGCCGACACGGCCGTCTCCGTGTGGCTGCCACCTCGCTCGCCCTGGGAATCGTAGTTCTGCCTGTCGCCTTGGTCGGCGGATTTCTTGGGACGCAGATGGCGGTCGTCGCACGGGCCGGGGACATTGCTGGTCCGCGGGCCGGCCACGAGGCCACGCTCCTTTCGAACGGGGACGTGCTGGTGGTGGGAGGCTTCAGCGCCTATGGTCTCGTCTCAGTGACGCAGGCCTTCACCCCGGCGACGGGAGCGTGGAGGACCACCGGGAAGCTGCGCTCGGGGCCGTTCATCTTCGAGTTGGCACCGCTTCCAGGCGGGGCACTCGCCGTGTCGTCCCCCGATCAGGATGGGCAGTCGTGGGCTGCGACCTTCGAGGTCGGGCGTGATACCTGGACGGAGATCCCCTCTGTGGGACGGATAGACGGCCCGCCTCGAGCTGCGCCGTCGGATGACGGCGCGGTGCTCGTGGCGGCGACAGGACCTGGGCCCGACGGCGCGGTTGCACCGCGCTGGTGGCGATTCGATGCGGCCTCGAGGTCCTTTGCTCCTGCCCCGAGCACCGGCGCCGCCCAAGTCAATCGACTCGTGGGCACCGTCACTCTCGGCGATGGCCGTGTCCTCGTGATGGGCATGTCTGGACCAGGACAGCTGGTGGCGGCAATCTACAATCCCAGGGACGGTGCTTGGGCTGGTGCTGCCGCGCCGTCGATACGGTTTGCCCCGCGTTCTTCGACGATGCTGCGGCTGGCGGACGGACGAGTGTTCGTTGGCGGGGGCGGCCCAGCAACCGAGGGCTCGGCGATATACGATCCAGCGACCGACCGCTGGTCGGCCGTGCCTCGCATGGGGTCGCCGCGGGGAGACTTCGCCGCGACGCTCCTTGCTGACGGCCGGCTCCTCGTCGCGGGCGGAAACGTGATGCCCGAACAGGGTCCACGTGTGGAGATCTCAGCCGCCGCCGAGATCTATGACCCGAGTGCGAATCGCTGGTCACCGACGGGTCCGATGAATGTCCCACGGGCTGCCCACACGTTGACGCTGCTCGGCGATGGCCGTGTCTTGGCCGCCGGCGGCGCGGACCGTTCGGGGCCCCTGGCGTCTGCAGAGATCTACGATCCGACGACGGGATCGTGGACGCGGACGGGAAGCATGGACAATGGGTAGCCTCCTCTAGCCGCTGCCCACCCAAGGTCCCATGGGTTAGGATTCTGGAGCCCCCAGACCCTTGCTACCTGCGAGGCCAAGATGCTCTGCACCGGAACCCAAGCGTTTCTCCAGATGCTGGCCGACGCGGGTGTGCGGCACATCTTCGGGAATCCAGGCACGACCGAGCTGCCGCTCGTCGACGAGATGGCGCTGGATCACCGCCTTCAGTACATCCTGGGCCTACAGGAAGTTCCAGTCATGGCCATGGCTGATGGGTATGCGATGGCCGGCGGTCAGCTCGGGGTTGTGAATCTCCACATTAGCTGTGGCCTCGGCAACGGCATGGGCATGCTTTACAACGCCTACCGCGAGGGCACGCCCCTCTTCGTGACGGCTGGTCAGCAGGACCGCCGACTGATCTTCGAGGAGCCGATTCTCGGGTCGGATATGGTTGCGGTCGCGCGTCCATGGACCAAATACGCCGTCGAGGTCCAACGACTCGCTGACCTGCCCGCGGCGATGCGGCGCGCGATGCAGATGGCCCTGGCGCCACCAACCGGCCCGGTCTTTCTCTCGCTCCCTATCGATCTGCAGTCCGAGATCGGCGATCTCGACCTCACGCCCGCCGCGCTGCTCGATACGCGCGTGCGTCCGCCGCTCGCAGCACTTCGTCATGCCGCGGAGGTCCTCGCCGGCGCGAAGAACCCGGGCATCCTCGTTGGGAGTCGTACCCTCGAAGCGGATGCTGTCGAGGGCCTTGTGCGGGTCGCCGAGCTGCTAGGTGCGCCGGCGATGAGCGAGTCGGGCACGACCCATGGGCGCCTGGGCTTTCCCGCGGATCACCCGCTATCAGCTCCTGGCCTCCCGCTCTGGTCGCCCGAAGTGCGCGAGCGTCTGGCGGAGTACGACGTGCTGTTCGTCGTCGGGATGGACCTGCTGCGACAGTACGTCTATCACGAGCCGTCGCGAGCGATCCCAGAGCACGTCCGCATCGTTCATCTCGACCCCGATCCGTATCAGCTCGGCAAGAACTATCCATTGGAAGTTGGACTGGTTGGCGATCTGCAGGCGGGATTGGACGAGCTTGGACAGGTGCTCGACACGGTGCTTACCGTCGAAGATCGGGCCTCTGCGACGGCTCGGGCCCAAAAACTGGCCGAGCACCATGAGCGATTGCGCTCCGATCTCCTGGTCCGCGCGGAGAAGAGCGCGGACGAGCGGCCGCTCGCGCCGCTGACCTTGATGTCGACGTTGGCAAAGATCCTGCCACCGGATGTGGCTGTGGTCGAAGAGGCCGTCACGACGACGAGCACGTATTTCGAGCGGCTGGGGGCGCTGAAGAATTGCTCAGGGTACTTCGGCCACCGCGGCTGGGCGTTGGGTTGGGGCCTCGGCTGCTCGATTGGCGTACAGCTCGCCTGGCCCGATCGCCCGGTCCTCGCGCTCCTCGGCGAGGGCGCCGCGCTTTACGGCATCCAGGGCCTGTGGTCGGCTGCGAAGTACAACCTGCCCGTCACCTTCGTGATCTGCAACAACGCCCAGTACCAGATCCTCAAGGTTGGCGCCGGCCAGCTCGGGCTACCGGCCGCCCAACAGGGCCGCTACATGGGCCTCGACCTTACCGAGCCCGAGGTGGACTTGGTCTCGATCGCCCGCTCCTTCGGCGTGGAAGCTCGCCGCGTCACAGAGCCAGACGAGCTCGCAGTCTGCGTCTCCGATGCGCTGCGATCGAATCGTCCGCACCTCATCGACGTCCCGATTCGCCGCACGGTCCCTTCCGCGCTGGCCTACAGCTAGTCCGCGAGGTACTCCTCTCCCGCCGCAGCGGGAGAGGTTGGGTGAGGGCGGCCCGGTGCTCCGACTTCCAGGATCACCAAGCTAGACCAATGTTCGCGCTGAGCGTAGTGGCGGCGCCAAAACTCTAGCAAGCGCGAATCGCTCGCAACTCCTCAACGTAGTCAGCGATCGCCCGCGACACAGGCCACTCGGTCGTGTAGCCCAGCTCCGCTCGAGCGAGCGACGAGTCGAGGATCGTTGGGTCGGCCGGGCCGCTCGGCGAGGCGACGACGTTTGCCCCAGGGATCGCCTGGTTGATCGCCGAGGCGAGCGCATCCGTGGTCAGAAGCTCACCCGCGCCGATGTTGTAGATGCGGGTGCTCGGCTTCTCGACGAAGATCGCTTCCCGTATCGCCAGGGCGACGTCTTTGACGTAGGCCCTTTCGGCTGTGGGTAGGTGCACGGGGATCTCGGTTCCGGGCGGCTCGTCGATGGCTCGGATCAGCGTGTCGTTCAGGGCTCGGCCGTTGGCGGCGCCACCCGCGTACTCACCCCGACCGTAGACGGGCCCGGGCCTAACGACGATCGCATTTAGGCTTGACATGCGCTGGTGGGCCAGCGTCATGATCTCGGCCATCGCTTTGTAGGCGGCGTAAAAACTGGTCGGGACGCCGTAAACCGCCGACTCACGGACAGGACCCTCGCCGTATGGAACGTCCGGGTTCGAGTAGACGAAGCTCGAGCTGACCACGACCACACGCGCGAGGCTGCGGATGCGCGCCGCCTCGATCACGTTCATCGTCCCCTCGACGTTGGTTTGAAACGCGAGGCTCGGATTCTCGTCCACCCGGGGCCCGACGATCCCCGCTGTGTGCAGGATCCGTGTCACCCCGAGGCGCAACATGAGGTCCATGATCCTTGGGAAGTCACGGACGTCGCCGCGCTCGACGCGAAAGAGCTTTCGATCGGGGCCCACCACGCTCTCGATGTAGCGCGCCGGTGGGTCGGGATCGTAGAGGAGCACGCCCACGCCCTGGTCGAGCAGCGTGCGTGCGACGTGCGTACCGATCATGCCGGCGCCAGTAATCAGTACCGTCATCGGGGGAAGGCCTCGCGGACTCCGCCGTCGACGGGAATCATGGCGCCGGTTGTCTTGGCCGATCGGTCCGTCGAAAGCCACAGGACGGCCTCGGCTACGTCGTCCGCGGTCACACGGGCCCCCAGAAGGTTACGACTGGCGTAGTGTCCTTCGAGCTGGTCGACGGGGATCCCGTAGGAGGCGGCGCGCTGTTGCCGGACCTCGTCCGACCAGAGCCCGGATCCCTCGAAGATGGCGTCCGGGTTCACCATGTTGACGCGGATGCCGTGCGGGCCGCCCTCAATCGCCAGGACTCGGGCGAGCTGGGCCTCGGCGGCTTTGGCCGCGCTGTAGGCGCCGAAGTCTTTGCCAGGCGCGGTCACGTTCTTCGTTGCCACGAAGACCATTGCGCCGCCGATTCCCTGCTCTTTGAACAGGCGCAGCGCCTCGCGAGCCGCGAGGAAATGGCCCGTTGCGTTGACGGCGAGGCTGCGCTCCCAATCGACGAGCGTCAGCTCGTCCAGCGGCGCCACGTGCGCGATCCCGGCGTTCGAGATCAGTAGGTCCAGGCCTCCGTAGGTGAGGCGGGCGAACTCGAACGCCGCCCTGACCGAAGCTTCGTCGGTTACGTCCAGGCGTGTCGATGCCCCACGGCCGATGCCAAACTGCTTGGTGAGTCCCTGTGCAACGTCGGCGGCCGAGCGCTCGTCGAGGTCCGTCACGACCACGTGGGCGCCCTCTTCGGCCAGGCGCCGAGCGATCGCACGGCCGATGCCACCGGCGCCGCCCGTAACCAGGGCGACGCGCCCGGCCAATTCGCGGTCTTTCGGGGCGAGGGTCAGCTTGTACAGCTCCAGCGGCCAGTATTCGGCGTCGAAGGCGTCGCGCTCGTTCAGGGACGCGTACCGGTCGACGGCCTCGGCGCCGCTGATGACGTTGACGGTGTGGTGATAGATGTCGGAGGGGACGATGCACGCCCGCGCATCCTTACCCGCGGTCCACATGCCCACTCCGGGCACGAGGATCACGCGCGGAGCCGGATCCATGAGGGGCTCGTCGGTCTTGAAGCGCTCGTAGTGCGCCACCTCGCTTGCCTTGTACTCGTCGACTGCGCCGCGCACCGCGGCGACGACGGCGTCAGGATCTGATGCGTTCGTGTCTACGACGAGCGGGCGACGCTTCGTATTCAGCATGTGGTCTGGTGTTGCCGCGCCCACGCGCGCGAGATCGCGCACACGATCGGAGCTCGCGAATTCCAGCACGTCGGGGCTATCGTCGAATCGCAAGATCTTTCGCGTGGGGTCGCTGAGCGCTCCGCGAAGAACGGGAGCCACCTGGGCTGCCACGGCTCGTCGCTGTTCGGCGGGAAGCGTGGCTGTGGATGTCGCCCCGAGGACGTTGCGGCCGGCGGCTTTCTGCTGGATGAACCGTTCGGCACGGGCCACCATCTCGATGTGCCGGTCGTACGCTTCCTTCGCGGTCTCCCCCCACGTGATGAGCCCATGGTTCATCAGGACGACACCTTGAGCGTCCGGGTTCGCCTGTACCGCGAGAGCGACCTCCTTCGCGAGCTGAAAGCCCGGGCGCCGATAACCGACGATCGCCGCGTCTGATCCATACACCTCGTTCACGGTTTCCTCGCGGCCCTGGGTGTTGGTGAGGGAAAGGATGGCGTCGGCGTGGGAGTGGGCGACGGCTTTCGCCTCGAGGTACCCGTGCAAGAGCGTCTCGATGGACGGGCGCGGCGCAGCCGGGTCGACCATGCAGCGAGCGAAGTAGGCCGTCATCTCCTCGTCTGTCATCTGTTCACGGTCGAAGCTTGCTCGAATCTCTTCGAGGCGGACGCCCGGGAAGTCTTTCGGGAGCGCGGCCTTCATGTCCGAGCCGGTTCCCTTGATGAGGAGAAGCCTCGTTTGGCGGCCCAGAAGGTCTGGCTCCTCCACCTTGATCGAGGTGTTTCCGCCGCCCCACACGACCAGCGCTTCGTCTTGACCCATGATTCGAGAGAGGTAGACGAGTTGGTCGATGGGCGTTGTTCCCGCTTCGGCGTCGTTCCACCTGTTCTGCATCGGGGCACCTCCATTTGACGATCGCGGGCGAGCACTCAAGCGTGGGATTCTAAGAAAATGCTCGGTGGAATCGTAGCTGACAGGCGATCCCTATCCGGTACGGAGCCGTGCTTTCCTCCCTGGCCTGCGATATAATCCTACTGCTGGACTAGGAAATCCGGAGAGAACCAATGCTACAGGTATCCCAGCGCGCGCACTACGGGCTTCGGGCGATGACCGAGCTGGCGAAGGCCTATGGCCACGGCCGGCTCTCGTTGGCAGAGATTGCCCAGGCCGAGCGCATGCCGGCCGGGTATCTCGAGCAGTTGGTCATGCCACTTCGGCGAGCTGGCTTGATCGAAGGAACGCGAGGCGCGCACGGTGGCTACGAGCTAGCCGTGCCCCCGGCCCAGCTTACTGTCGGTGCGGTGATGCGGGCCCTCGAGGGTCCGGTGGCCCCGGTTGAGTGCCTGGCCATCGAGTACGTCGCCGGGTCTTGCGAGCGAGAGGTCGGCTGTTTGTCGCGTTCTGTTTGGTCGCGACTGAAGGACAGCGTCGACCAGGTGCTGGACTCGATGACCCTCGCGGATCTGTGCGCGGAAGGCGCCGCCAGGCATTCGTTCGTCCCAATTGAAACTTTGACAGAGGCCAAACCGAGCGATCCTTGTTCGATCGCCGGCCAGGCATAAGCGACCCGGTGGGGCAAGGCATTCGTTGCCAGACCGGATTTGACACTGAGGAACGGTGAAGGAATGAAGAGTAGTTCTCCGACCATCGAATCGATGGCAGAGCGCGAATACCAGTACGGGTTCGTCACGGATATCGAGGCGGACACGGTTCCTCGTGGGCTGAATGAGGACACCATCCGCATGATCTCGGCGAAGAAGAACGAGCCGGACTTCATGCTGGAGTGGCGACTCAAGGCCTTCCGGTACTGGGAGAAGCTGGAGAAGTCCGAGGCGGAGCCCCGGTGGGCCAACATCCACTATCCGTCGATCGACTACCAGGACATCATCTATTACTCCGCGCCCAAGCAGAAGAAGGCGTTGGATGGCCTGGACGAGGTAGATCCGGAGCTGCTCTCGACTTTCGCGAAGCTGGGGATTCCGCTGGAAGAGCAGAAGCGTCTGTCCGGCGTGGCCGTGGACGCGGTGTTCGACAGCGTCTCGGTGGCGACGACCTTCAAGTCGAAGCTGGCCGAGGCCGGTGTGATTTTCTGCTCGTTCTCCGAGGCGGTGCGCGAGTACCCGGAGCTGGTGCAGAAGTACCTCGGCTCGGTGGTGCCCTACACGGACAATTTCTTCGCGGCGCTCAACTCGGCGGTGTTCAGCGACGGCTCATTCTGCTATGTGCCCAAGGGCGTGCGCTCTCCTATGGAGCTCTCGACCTACTTCCGTATCAACGCGGCCGACACCGGCCAGTTCGAGCGAACACTCATCGTCGCAGACGAGGGTGCCTACGTGAGCTACCTCGAGGGGTGTACTGCCCCGATGCGGGACACGAACCAGCTCCACGCCGCGGTCGTCGAGCTCGTAGCGCTGGACCGAGCGACCATCAAGTACTCCACGGTCCAGAACTGGTACGCGGGCGACAAGGAAGGCAAGGGCGGCATCTTCAACTTCGTGACCAAGCGCGGCAAGGCCGCGAAGGATGCAAAGATCTCGTGGACCCAGGTGGAGACCGGATCGGCCATTACCTGGAAGTACCCGAGCGTCATCCTTCAGGGCGACAACTCCGTCGGCGAGTTCTATTCGGTCGCCTTGACGAACAATTACCAGCAAGCCGACACGGGCACCAAGATGACCCACATCGGGAAGAACACGCGAAGCACGATCATCTCGAAGGGGATCTCGGCAGGCCACGGCCAGAACAGCTACCGCGGTCTCGTGAAGGTCCAGAAGGGCGCCACGGGAGCGCGGAACTATTCGCAGTGCGACTCGCTCCTCCTTGGAGACAAGTGCGGCGCGCACACCTTCCCGTACATCGAAGTAAGTAACAATGCGGCTCAGGTCGAGCACGAAGCGTCAACGTCGAAGATCGGCGAGGACCAGCTCTTCTACTGCAAGCAGCGTGGGATCTCGGAGGAGAATGCGGTCTCGTTGATCGTGAACGGCTTCTGCAAGGAGGTCTTCCGTGAGCTTCCCATGGAGTTCGCGGTGGAAGCCACTAAGCTGCTCGGCGTGAGCCTCGAAGGAAGCGTCGGATAAATGTCCATTCTTGATGTAAAGAATCTGCACGTCGCCGTCGATGGCACGGAGATCCTCGAGGGCGTGGACCTCACGGTCAACCCCGGGGAAGTCCACGCGGTGATGGGCCCGAACGGGTCGGGCAAGAGCACGCTGGCACAGGCGCTGGCGGGCCACCCGTCGTACACCGTGACCGAAGGGTCCGTCACGTACGACGGCAAGGACCTGCTCGAGATGAGTCCGGAGGAGCGGGCCCGTGAGGGCATCTTCCTGGCGTTCCAGTACCCAGTCGAGGTCCCTGGTGTAGCCAACGCGTACTTCTTGAAGGCCGCGTTGAACGCCATCCGCGCTCACCGTGGCGAGGAGGAGCTGGACGGGTTCGAGTTCCTGGCCCTGCTCAAAAAGAAGCTGAAGACCGTCGACATGGAAGACAGCTTTATGAATCGGCCGGTCAACGAGGGGTTCTCGGGCGGCGAGAAGAAGCGCAACGAGATCCTCCAAATGGCCGTGCTCGAGCCGAAGCTCGCGATCCTCGACGAGACGGACTCAGGCCTGGACATCGATTCGCTTCGCATCGTGGCTGGCGGGGTCGAGAAGCTCCGTAGTCCCGATCGGGCGATGATCCTCGTGACCCACTATCAGCGGCTGCTGAACTACGTCACCCCAGATTTTGTGCACGTGCTCATGGATGGCCGCATCGTTCGATCGGGCGGTCCCGAGCTCGCGCACGAGCTGGAAGCGAAGGGCTATGACTGGATCAAGCAGGAAATCGCATGAAGCAGGCGACCATCAGCCGAAAGGCGGCGCCCGAGAAGGACGCGTATCTCGCGGCGATCGCCGAGCTTCAGGCGGAAGACCAGGGCCGATCTCCAGCGTGGCTCGCCAGGATCCGCAACTCCGCGGCTGAGCGCTTCCAGCGCGTGGGCTTCCCGACGACCCACGACGAGGACTGGAAGTACACCAACGTCGCACCCATCGTGCGGACTCAGTTCGAGACGGCTCTGGAGCCGCCTGCACGCGCTCCGTCCGCCGACGAGGTCGATCGGCTTGCGGCGTGCGGCGCCGGGGCGGCGCGCTTGGTCTTCGTCGACGGCCACTACCTCGCAGATTTGTCGCTCGTTCCGGCCGGGCTCCGCCCCGTTGTTAGCCTAGCGCGCGCGATTGTAGATCGCGCTGACGAAGTTGAAGCGCACCTCGCACGGTACGTCAGTCCCAGCGAGAGCGCCTTCGCGGCGCTGAACACCGCGCTCATTCAGGACGGGGCGTTTGTCTTCATTCCCCGCGGCGTGATTGTCGACGAGCCGATCGAGCTGCTGTTCCTGTCGAGCTCCATGGAGAGGCCGACGGCATCGCACCCACGTGCGCTCATCGTTCTGGAAACAGGAAGCGCAGCGACTGTCGTGGAGACCTACGCGTCGTTGGGGGGCGAGCCACACTTCACGAACGCCGTCGTCGAGATCGTGCTGGGCGAGGGGGCGAGTTTGACCCATCGCCGCATCCTCGAGGAGAGCGAGCGGACGTTCCACATCGGCACGATCGAGGTCCACGAATCCCGCGATAGCGTCTACACCTCCTTGAACGTCGCGGCGGGACCTGAGCTGGCGCGGAACGGTCTCAACGTGCGTCTTACGGGTCCGGGAGCGAGCTGTTCGCTGAACGGGCTGACTGTCAGCCGATCATCGCAGCACGTGGATAACCACACGCTCATCGACCATGCCACGCCGCATGGAACGAGCCGTCAGCTCTATAAGGGCGTTTTGGACGACACGTCGCGGACCGTGTTCAACGGCAAGATTCTGGTGAGGCCCGGTGCCCAGGCGACCGATGCGCAGCAGTCGAACCGAAACCTTTTGCTCTCGTCTCAGGCCACGTTGGACACCAAGCCCCAGTTGGAGATCCTGGCGGACGACGTGCGCTGTACGCACGGCGCCACCGTTGGTCAGCTCGATGAGGACATGGTCTTCTATCTCAAGAGCCGCGGCCTCGGCGACGATGCGTCGCGCGCCATCCTGACCTATGCATTCGCGAGCGAGGTCGTCGAATCGGTCGGCGAGGTTTCAGTACGGTCGCACGTCGAACGGCTGATAGCACGAGCTCTTTCCACGAGCCTCCCCAACGGGCACGCCCTCACCCTAACCCTCTCCCAGAGGGAGAGGGGACAGGTCGGTGTTGCCGAGCCCTGGACAGATCAGTGAGGAGGCCGGTGAGTGTCGTCTGATCTGCGAGAGCTGTACCAGCAGGTCATTCTCGATCACAACAAGAACCCCCGGAACTTCGGCCCGATGGAGGACGCGAATCGCACCTCAGAGGGACGAAATCCGCTCTGTGGCGACGAGATCAAGGTCTACGTGCGCCTAGACGGGGACACGATCGAGGACATCCGCTTCGAGGGGCGCGGTTGCGCCATATCGAAGGCGTCTGCCTCGATGATGACGATGACTCTAAAGGGGAAGACGACGGACGAAGCTGAAGAGCTCTTCCAGAGTGTCCACAACATGCTCACCGGGGAGAACGAAGCGGACGTCGATCTCGACGAGATGGGCCGGCTCGCAGTGCTTTCCGGCGTGCGGGAGTTCCCCGTGCGTGTCAAGTGCGCGAGCCTGGGTTGGCATGCCCTGCGCGCTGCGCTCAAGTCAGACGCTGAGACGGTCTCGACCGAATAAGCGGACTAACGGAGAAGGCTATGGAAAACGAGACCGTAAAGTTCACGCGCGAGTGCGAGGCAATCCAGGTGCCAAACGGCACACGCATGACGATCAAGGAGGGTACGAACGCCCTCATCACCCAGGCGTTGGGTGACACCTGGACGCTCGTCACCTCCAACGGCGAGATGATTCGCATCATGGGTCGCGACGCCGATGCAATCGGCCAGTCCAGCAAGTCCAGCCCCGCCGACACGGCGGTTGCGACCGAGGATCCGAAGGAGATGGAAGAGCAGGTCTGGGATACGCTCCGCACCTGCTACGATCCCGAGATCCCCGTGAACATTGCCGATCTGGGCCTCGTGTATCGCTGCGAGGTCTCGCCGCTCGAGGAGAAGAACTACCGCGTCGAGATCGACATGACTTTGACCGCCCCGGCCTGTGGCATGGGCGACGTGCTCAAGGCAGAGATCGAGACAAAGGTGGCCGAGCTCCCCGGCGTCAAAGAGCTCAATGTAGAGCTCGTCTTCGACCCGCCGTGGGATTACAGCATGATCCCGGACGCCGCCAAGCTCACCCTCGGAATGATGTAGCCCCATTGATGGAATTCGCCCCATGATCGTCGACGTGTTCAACCGCCCTTTAAAAGACTTGCGGATCTCCGTGACGGACAGGTGCAACTTCCGCTGCACCTATTGCATGCCGTTCGACGAGTATCCGTGGACTCCCACCGATGAATGTCTCAGCTTCGACGAGATCGAGCGCATCGCGCGCATTTTTGTGGGGCTCGGAGTCGAGAAGATCCGACTCACCGGTGGTGAGCCACTCCTGCGCGCGCACGTGGAAGACCTTGTCGGCCGACTCTCGGCGATTCCTGGCCTCGAGGCGGTTTGCCTCACGACGAACGGATCCCTGCTCGCGGACAGGGCCGCGTCGCTGAAGGCGAACGGACTGAGCCGAATCAACGTGAGCCTTGACACCCTCGATCCAGAGAAGTTTCAGCGAATCCGGCGCCGAGGTGACGTCGCCAAGGTGCTGGATGGCATCTGGGCGGCCAAGGCCGCTGGGATCTACCCGGTCAAGCTCAACACCGTCGTCGAGCGCGGGATGAACGACGAGGACATCATTCCCCTCGTCGACTTCGCGCGGAAGAACGGCTTCGCGATCCGCTTCATCGAGTTCATGGACGTCGGGAACGCGAACGGCTGGCGCCGAGACAAAGTCGTCCCGAAGCGCGAGATCATCGAGATCATCAACGCGCAATGGCCGCTAGAAGAGGTCGGCCGCGACAAGGGAACCGCACCTGCCGTGGATTACCGGTTTTCAGATGGCACAGGGGACGTTGGCGTTATCGCTTCGGTCAGCGAGCCCTTTTGCTCGAGCTGTACGCGGGCACGACTGACGGCAGATGGAAAGCTCGTTACCTGCCTGTTCTCGAGTCAAGGGCAGGACGTGAAGGGGCTGCTGCGCGGCGGAGCGACCGACGAAGAGATCGTCGAGGCGGTTTCCGGGAACTGGAGAGGCCGAACAGACCGATATTCCCAGGAGCGGCTCTTGGCGCTCAACTCGAATCTGGGATACGAGCCGAAGGATCATCGCAAGATCGAGATGATCAGCCTGGGAGGTTAGGGGCCATGATCGAGACGAAGACGCTGCGGGAGGATTTCCCGATATTCTCGCGCCTCGTGCACGGGAAGCCACTCGTGTACTTGGACAGCGCCGCGACCTCCCAGAAGCCCCAATCGGTGATCCAGGCGCTCGAGGACTACTACCGCGGCTATAACGCCAACATTCATCGCGGGATCTACACCATCGCCGAAGAAGCAACCCAGGCGTATGAGGGCTCGCGGCACAAGATCGCGCAGTTCATCGGAGCGCAGGACTCGGCCACGGTGATATTCACCCGCAACACGACCGAGGCGATCAACCTCGTGGCCTACACCTGGGGCCAGGCTAACGTCGGACCAGGCGACGAGATCGTGCTGACCGAGATGGAGCACCACAGCAATCTCATCCCGTGGATCATGCTTGCTGAGCGTACCGGTGCCGTCTTGAAGCACATCCCCTTCGATTCCGACGGAATCCTCGACATGGACGAGGCGCGAAGGCTCATCACGGACCGCACGAAGCTCGTGAGCGTCGTCCACATGTCGAACGTTCTGGGGACCATTAACCCGGTTCGAGAGCTCGCCGACCTCGCGCACGCTCATGGGGCGCTGATGCTCGTCGACGGCGCGCAGAGCGTGCCGCATCTCGGTGTGACGGTCGACGAGATCGATTGCGACTTCTTGGCATTCTCCTCACACAAGATGTTGGGGCCCACGGGCGTGGGCGCGCTGTGGGCGCGCCGTGAGATCCTCGAGGCTATGCCGCCGTTCCTCGGGGGCGGCGAGATGATCGCCCAGGTCTCGCTCAACCACGCTACCTACAACGATCTCCCGTGGAAATTCGAGGCGGGAACGCCGAACATCGCGGATGCCATCGTCTGGGGGACCGCGATCGACTACCTGAATCAGGTGGGCATGCCGAACGTACGGCAGCACGAGATCGAGCTCACCGAGTATGCAGTCGATCGCCTGGGTGAGGAAGTGGACGTCCAGCTCTATGGTCCGCGTGACGTGCGGAAGAAGGGCGGCGTGGTCGCATTCAACCTCGGCGACGTGCACTCGCATGACGTGGCGGCCGTCCTCGATGCAGACGCCATCTGCATTCGTGTGGGTCACCACTGCTGCCAGCCCCTGATGCGGAAGCTCGACGTCGCGGGTACGGCGCGCGCCAGTTTTTACATCTACAACACGCGCGAGGACGTGGACCGACTCGTGGACGGCCTGGAGAAGGTTCGCGGGATCTTCGGGACCGCCAGTGCTTAACGACCTCTACCGTGAGGTCATCCTTCAGCACTACCAATCGCCGAGGAACCGGCGGCCCTTGGACAATCCCGATCTCGAGGGCTCGGCGCAGAACCCGCTTTGCGGTGACGAGATCACCATCTTTGCCAGCGTCGCCGAGGGCCTGCTCGCGGACGTTGCCTTCCAGGCCCGAGGCTGCTCGATCTCGCAAGCTTCGGCTGACATCATGGCTGACGCACTTCGCGGGAAGACGCTCCCCGAGGCGTTAGGCGCAATCTCGGAGTTCGAACACCTCATGCAGGACGACGAGCCGGGAGATGTGGAGCACCCTGAGGACCTCCAGGCGCTCCGGAGCGTCCGAAGGTTTCCCGTCCGTGTGAAATGCGCGCTCCTTCCGTGGGTCACTCTTGGCGAAGCGATCGACCGCTATCGAGCCGATCAGTGACCCACGTGCCAGACGGGCCCGTCCTGCGTTCGCTGGCCGTTATCGCCACGCGTGGCACATCCAATAATCTGTTCCAGGTTGCGACACTGGTTCGCGCGGCGACCGCGTTGGGCACCACCGTGGAGGTCCTATTCCGCGATGCCGCGCTGACCAAGCTCCGTCGGGACCGCATCAACGCGCCGGAGTGGTCGGACGCCTACTCGGCCGTAGACTCCGAATTGACCGATCGACTTCGAGCGGCGGACTTCGTGGACATGGAGAGCTTCCTGCGCGATGCCAAACAGCACGGCGATGACGTGCACTATTGGGCTTGTGCCGAGTCGCTCGTTGACGTTCAGCTCGACGACCTCACCCCGCTGATCGACGGGCCGCGTTCGGTCGCTGAATTCGATGCGACCGCGCGTGCTGCCGACGCCATGCTGAGCTTCTGAGGTGCCGAGGTACGAATCGCAGGGGCTCACGCTGTATTACCGAGACATTGGCGCGGGACCAGTCCTGGTTCTGATTCACGGCTGGGGCGCCAATGGACACGAGTGGGACGAGGCGGGTTGGGTCGAAGCGCTGCAGGGAAGACGACTGCTCGTTCCCGACGTGCGGGGACACGGCGAGAGCGACAAGCCGCATGATTCCGAGGCCTACGGCATGCGGGTGCTCGCGGGCGACGTCCTGGCGCTGCTGAAAGCCACCGGCACCGATGACGCCGACGTGTTCGGTTATTCGATGGGTGGCGCCATCGCCATCTGGACGGCGTACACCGCGCCCTTCATGGTGCGGTCGCTCGTCGCTGGAGCGATGAGCGGCAGTGACCCCGAGGTTGCACGGGACATGGGCCGCCGTCTCTTGGGACAGGCGCCGATGGATTCCCGGACCGAGAAGTACCGCGAGTATGCGCTCTCAACCGGCTCGACCGACTTCGATGCGCTCGCTGCGTGTCTCCAGGCAGGACTCGCTTGCCCACAATGCGAAGACCTGTCCGTGTACGGCGGTGAGGCGCTGTTCATCGCAGGGGACCAGGATCGGC